>Ga0207841_1000033_pt1 | contig 263869 bp, 157 predicted proteins | sample HigsolmetaGSP18D_FD_184846 | JGI IMG/M metagenome (GOLD analysis project Ga0207841, IMG submission 184846) | High solid enriched microbial communities from the Joint BioEnergy Institute, USA - SP1-8-D (SPAdes) | ecosystem: Engineered > Bioreactor > SSF (Solid state fermentation) > Aerobic >...
CCCCACCCCCCTGTCACCCACAACCTCCCCCCAAAGTCGGCAAGCGGCCCGCTTTGACCTTCCACCTCTTCCCAAGACGCCCCATGTCGTTTCACAGGAATTAAACGCTCTCTCGCGTCACAACGGCTACCCGTCGGGTAAGACCTGCCTCCTCTCGCCATCCGGTCTCTCCAGACGTCTTTCCTGCCCGGCTCTCCTGCCGCTGGGCGCTGTGCTGGCCGACCGTCCGACTGACATGCGGATTGCAGGGCACAATGGCTTGCGGGGATGAGACGCTCGCGGCCGCAACCGCCATTCTGCAAGGCCTGGCCACGGAGGTGCCTCGCACCCCCTCATCCTCTGCTCCCTCCGATGTGGATGCGTCCTGCCCATCTGTGAATGGCTTCGAGACGAAGATCAAGTTGCCGGGCGAGTCAAGCCCTGCAAAGGAGGCCTTTGAGAAGGAGCTGGAGGCCTTGATACACCGTATCCACCTCCTGGAAGAGAGAGCGGTCAGTGCCCTTTTCCAATTTTCCCCCTCGAGGATCGCGCAGTCCTCTCGCTGCCCCCGTGGTGGGAGAGGCTGATGGCCCTTGGCAATCTCTGATGTTGCGAGAATTTCGTTTTTTTTCCTTCCTCCCGTCCTGATTCTAACCTTTTTCTTCCTCTACAGAACAAGCCGCGTCGCTATCGCCGCATTGCGAGCATCATACCCAAATGCGGGGACCAGGACACGGACAAGGATGACGAGGAGGATGACAGTGACGATGACGATCTGGACGGGATCTGGATCGTGCGTGAGGAGGACATTACCTATCTGCGGAATCATGTTCAGAAGCAGGCAGAGGAGATTAGTGCCCAGAAGGAGATCATCGCCCAGGTCCGTCAGGAGTTACAACAGCAGCAAGAGTACACGGCGCGAGCCCTGGATAAGGTCGAGCATGAAGATGTAAAGGTGTTACAGCGAGAGCTCCGCAAGCACCAGCAGGCCAACGAGGCCTTCCAGAAAGCTCTGAGAGAGATTGGAGCAATTATCACCAACGTCGCCAACGGAGATCTCTCGATGAAGGTGCAGATTCATCCGGTCGAGATGGACCCTGAAATCACAACGTTCAAGCGCACCATCAATACCATGATGGACCAGCTGCAGCTCTTTGGAAGCGAGGTGTCTCGGGTTGCAAGAGAGGTCGGAACCGAGGGCATTCTCGGTGGCCAGGCTCGGATCACCGGGGTTCAGGGTATCTGGAAGGAACTTACGGAAAACGTGAACGTAATGGCCGCCAATCTCACGGATCAAGTGCGTGAGATTGCGACCGTCACGACTGCCGTCGCTCATGGCGACCTTAGCCAGAAGATCGAGAGTAAAGCCAAAGGTGAAATACTTGAGCTTCAGCAGACCATCAACACCATGGTGGACCAGCTTCGCACCTTTGCTACGGAAGTTACCCGCGTTGCACGTGATGTCGGTACGGAAGGTGTTCTCGGTGGACAGGCTCAAATTGAAGGGGTACAAGGCATGTGGAATGAGCTTACTATCAACGTCAACGCCATGGCCATGAATTTGACTACCCAAGTGAGAGATATCGCAACAGTCACCAAGGCAGTCGCCAAGGGTGACCTGACCCAGAAAGTCCAGGCGAACTGCAAGGGTGAAATCCTCGAGTTGAAGAACATTATTAATAACATGGTTGACCAACTGAAGCAATTCGCCCAAGAGGTCACGAAGATTGCCAAGGAGGTCGGCACAGATGGTGTTCTCGGCGGTCAGGCCACAGTCCATGACGTGGAAGGCACATGGAAGGACTTGACCGAGAGCGTCAACAAGATGGCCAACAATCTCACCACCCAAGTGCGGGAAATCGCAGACGTCACCACGGCTGTCGCAAGAGGTGACTTGACCAAGAAGGTCACGGCCGATGTCAAGGGTGAGATACTAGATCTCAAGAATACCATCAATTCAATGGTCGACCGGCTGAATACCTTCGCCTTTGAGGTCAGCAAGGTTGCTCGAGAGGTCGGGACGGAGGGCACACTGGGTGGTCAAGCCAAGGTTGACAATGTGGAGGGTTTGTGGAGAGATCTAACCGACAACGTGAACACCATGGCCCAGAACCTGACCACCCAGGTCAGAGGAATATCCGATGTCACTCAGGCCATTGCCAGGGGTGACCTAACCAAGAAGATCGAGGTCCACGCGCAAGGAGAGATCCTCACACTCAAAGTGACAATCAATAACATGGTGGATCGCCTTGCCAAATTCGCCAATGAGCTCAAGAGGGTTGCTCGCGATGTCGGTGTGGATGGAAAGATGGGTGGCCAAGCCAACGTCGAAGGCATCTCCGGCACATGGAAGCAAATCACAGAGGATGTCAACATCATGGCAGAGAACTTGACGTCCCAAGTACGCGCGTTTGGGGAAATCACCGATGCGGCGACCGATGGCGATTTCACCAAGCTGATCACGGTGAACGCGTCGGGCGAGATGGACGAGCTGAAGCGAAAGATCAACAAGATGATTTCCAACCTGCGTGACAGTATTCAGCGAAATACTGCCGCCAGGGAAGCTGCCGAGCTGGCCAACCGCACCAAATCTGAGTTCCTCGCGAATATGAGTCACGAGATCCGGACGCCTATGAATGGTATTATTGGCATGACGCAGTTGACGCTGGAGTCGGAAGACCTGAAACCGTACCCCCGAGAGATGCTGAATGTGGTCCATAATCTTGCAAACAGCCTGCTGACTATCATCGATGATATCTTGGACATTTCGAAGATCGAAGCCAACCGCATGGTCATTGAGAGTATCCCATTTACGGTACGGGGTACCGTTTTCAACGCGCTGAAGACGCTGGCCGTGAAAGCAAACGAGAAGTTCCTCAGCCTGAACTATCAGGTCGACAGTTCAGTACCTGACTACGTCATTGGTGACCCATTCCGCCTCCGGCAGATCATTCTGAACTTGGTTGGAAACGCCATCAAGTTCACTGAGCACGGAGAGGTCAAGCTTACGATCTGCAAGTCGGAGCGGGAGAGATGTGCTCCCGACGAGTATGCGTTCGAGTTCGCCGTTTCTGATACCGGTATTGGAATTGAGGAGGACAAGCTCGAGCTTATCTTCGATACCTTCCAGCAGGCGGATGGCTCCACAACACGGAAGTTCGGTGGAACTGGTTTGGGTCTATCCATTTCGAAGCGCCTGGTCAACCTGATGGGCGGTGATGTTTGGGTCACGTCCGAATTTGGCCATGGTAGCACGTTCCATTTCACCTGTGTCGTAAAGTTGGCCGATCAGTCCTTGAGTGTCATCGCGGACCAGCTGGCCCCCTATAAGAACCATCGCGTGCTGTTTATTGACAAAGGCCAGAACGGTGAGCATGCCTCGGACATTACACGCATGCTCAAGGAACTCGGACTTGAACCAATGGTGGTGAACAGCGAAGAGCAGGTTCCGCCGCCCGAGATCCAAGACCCAAGCGGGAAAGAATCTGGCCATGCTTACGATGTCATTATCGTCGACGGTATGGAGACCGCTCGCAGCCTGCGGACTTTTGACGAATTTAAGTACATACCTATCGTCTTGCTGTGCCCTGTTGTTTCCGTCAACCTGAAATCCGCACTGGATCTTGGCATCTCTTCCTACATGACCACACCGTGTCAACCAATTGATCTAGGCAACGGTATGCTACCTGCTCTAGAAACCCGCTCCACACCAGTCACAACGGACAACTCCCGTTCCTTCGACATTCTCCTCGCCGAAGACAACGATGTCAACCAGAAGCTGGCTGTTAAGATCTTGGAGAAACACAACCATTCCGTCACCGTCGTCAGTAATGGTTGGGAGGCACTGGAGGCCATCAAGAAACGGCGCTACGATGTTATCCTCATGGATGTTCAGATGCCAGTCATGGGTGGTTTCGAGGCTACGGGCAAGATCCGGGAGTATGAGAAGGAACATGGTCTTTCGCGAACCCCGATCATTGCTCTCACTGCACACGCCATGTTGGGTGACCGAGAGAAGTGCATCCAAGCCCAGATGGATGAGTACCTGTCGAAGCCGCTTAAGCAGAACCAAATGTTGCAGACTATCCTTAAATGCGCGACCCTTGGCGGAAACCTTTTGGAAAAGAGCAAAGAGCCGCGCATGGGGAGCAGCGGCGAAATACCTCCACCCGTTCCCGGCGTGCGATATCCTGAGAACAGGAACGCTCTTCCAGCTCCCAAGAACAGGAACACTTTGCCATCTCCTGAGAAAAAGAATAACCTGCCGTCTTCTGAGAAAAAGAACAGCTCATCGTCTTCTGAGAAGAAAAACGGCTCGTCATATCCTGAGAAGAAGAGCAGCCAGGCATCTTCTGAGGAAACAGAGAGCCTGCCATCTTTTGAGAAGGACAGCACATCCTCTCCTGAGGAAAGGAACAGTCCATCATCTTCTGAGAAGGACAGTCAGTTTTCTTCTGAGGACAGCCAGTCATCTTCTGAGGAGAAGGATAGCCTGCCATCTTCTGAGAACAGGAACAGCCTGTCATTTGAGAAGGACAATCCATCATCTTCTGAGCAGGATGGCCAGCCCTCTTCTGAGGAGATGGATAGCCTGCCATCTCCTGAGAAGGACAGTCCATCATCTGAGCAGGATGGCCAGTCATCTTCTGAGAAGGACACCCTGCCATCTCCCGAGAACAGTAACGGCCAATCACCACCTAGCCTTGGATCGCGATCCATCACCACGTCGAGTCCAATCACCCGGGATTCCGCGGAAGGCCCGTCCAGTGAGAAGGATCAGGAAGAGCAGACGGAACGGGTAGGTCGACGACTCGTGTATGAGACGGTCCTCTCGAACTGTGCTAACAAAAACCAACAGGTACTGCAGCGATCCGACAGCAGTTAAAGTGTACGTTCACCCGGTTGGGTTGAATAAGTAATATCTATTGGGTGTTCTCGAGCGGTCACGATATAATTTCTATTACCCTGATTTATGTGTGCTCCTGTGCGATCGTCTCCCTTCGGCATAGCGACTTTATTGGTGCCATCTGTCGGGAGTCCTTACCTCTCTTGTTCTTCTCACCGATCTTCTCTGGTTAAACTCTCTTCATCAGCATATTCCCCGCTGCCGATATTGTGCCAATGTCTTTTTTCTTTCTCCGTTACCTTCGTCTCATTTTCGTCTTTTCGTTGCTTCCTTTATTGGTTTCCTATTGTGATTTCTCTTTTGTTAAGCCGTTTCCACGTGTCTGGCGTCTGGCGTGCGGGAGCTTTTGGAGGGCTTGCATACCCCTTGACGGCCTGGGAAACGAAGAAGACGTCGAGTTGAGGCAATACTGGGCGAAGCCGGGATTTATCTTGGAGGCGTTGCATTTCCTAGCATATGTTCTCCTGCATTTTCCCGCAGTCTTGGCCCTTATCTTTCTCATACATTGAAGTTCCTTTCTCCCTCGTGGGTTTGGGTAGTATTCTGTGTTTATATAGCAGAGGCAACCTCCGAACCACAACGAGGCTTCATCCAGCTCTAGCCGGGCGAGCAAGCATGGATGGTCCTGGCCTCTCAGTGAGAGGCCTATAAGCGACGATCATCCCGTCCAACGAATGCGGAAACATTATGTTTTAGAGCTAGAATGCAAGGGCCAGTGGCCTTCTTGGTTTGTCCCTGTCTGTCGTCTTGGTGTTTCTATGTCTTGCTCGGTAAAACGGCCGGGTCGTTGAAGGACACAATGATGAGACTGATGAGGCTTGATGTGTAACCTGCCACTGGTGGCGCTTAACCACAGTCGGGCACGGGATCTCGGGCGTGTATCTCACCTCCTTTGGGACGGGACCTCACCTAGTGGACCTAAAACACTGTGATCTGTTTCGGTTGTAGCGTACCTAACCAGGTACTACCTAGGAAGTGGACCTTCCTAAATACAACCTGCAGCAATGCGATTGGAACACCATCTACCTATCTGGTGGGTGACGTCGTCAAGTCAGTAGTAGGTACACGAGTGCATCAAGTGCAGTACGACTATACGCATCGCACAGAGAGCAATTGTAATTATGACCAGCGCAGCTCTCGCTGAAACTCGGGAGATGCCAAACTACCTAACCTAACCTACTTAACACCCTCCCTACCTACCTTACCCATGACCACATCATATCATAAAAAACTGGTAAAGTACTGTATATACATGCATCATTATTTACTACCTTTAAGTACTTTGGTAGGATTGTAGGATTCTCGGTTGGATTCTGAAGTTTTAAGATGGGGCCAAAGAACAGGTAGGTCCTAGGCTAGCAGGCCGGGGAGGCAGATAGGTATTGTACCTAAGAACAAGAGAGTGTGTGTGCCTATCTATCTAGTTCATCACGATGACATCATATACGTAACAGCGTGTGTTTTGGGTGCAGATGGGTACATACATGCTTTGCCCCAAGCGGCAAGAAGAAGTGTCTGCTGTCTGCTACGCTCCTCGTTGCTATGCATGTATGTAACATGTGCTGTTTTTGCCATTAATTCATTAAGGGAAAGGGGGAAAATTATATTTTCCCATAGTATATTCTAGGATAGAAAATCAAATATTCCTAGTCTTAAGAAGGGTAGTCCCAGTTCTTTTTTGGTTTATCGTATCCTATTTTTTGTAAAAATAGCTTATAAAGCTATAGTATAACCCCGGCTGTGTTGATCCTTTCTCTTTTCCCCATCTCTTTTTTCATCTTTATATATGATACATGGCCTTTTTTATTTTATTTTCTGATCCATTTCCCGACGTCGATCACCTTCTATCTTCTTCTTCTATCAATCAATGAGAGAAACAGTGGGTATTAGGTTATGTTAAAATTATTAGGGAATCAAATATCCTAAAAAAAAAGAAAGACTATATATATATGCGCATGTGATTGATATGGACGCCGGCGTTGGGAACTGGACACAAAGCGCCCTGATCGGGAATAAAGAGATCCTCGTGTCACGGAAATAGTATAGAATTCCCTGGGAAGACGATTTTCCTTTTCCTCTCTCCAATACCGGAGACCGGATGCTTCTATCATGGGGACGTATTTAGATGGTAGTGGTTGTTAGGCGAGGAGTGGTGACTACAATAGTGGTGGGACGCGTGGAGATTGCAGGTGGCAGCGGAAACCTTTCCGTCGTGGTTTCGCGCACTGTGGTAGTGAGGCGACTCGTTCCAATGGGAGATACTGCTGGAGGAGGACGTGGTGTGGTTGGCGTCGAGGGACGAGGGTTCGACGGAGGAGTAGTTGGACGGAAGCTGCTAGTTGGTGCCGCTGCGGGTGGGGGACGCGCAGGTGTCGACACGGGAACAACTGGGACAGTGACGGTGTGCGTCACAGTCACAAGGGATGCTGCTGGACATGCCGGGCGAACGGTCACAGTCACAGTAGCAGCCGGCGCCGGGACAGTAACCGTCGTAGGACGTATCTGGACCTCAGGCGTCGAGGTAATACGGAGGGGGGTTGGAGAGACGCGGACAGTCGAGCTAGGGATGAACCTGGTGGTGTTTGTCGCCGTCGTTGTGGGGAACCTGAAAGGAGAAGCAGTCGGGGTGAAAGGTCGAGACGTCGAGGACGACAGTTGGCGTTGTGGATGGGCTAATGAGAAGCCAACCAGAGCCACAAGGAGGAAGGCAAGAGCGTGCATCTTGTCTTGTCTGCTGATCTGGTTATCGGGAACGAAACCAGACAGAAGGGCGCCCAGGTGATCCAGAAAGATTGATATCTGAGTGCTCGAAGTAGCAGCAGTGGACGAGGAAGAAGAGAGAAAAAGCAAAGCGACCTGCTGCTGTCACAGAAAGGAAGCGTTATATGTATCTAGGTCTTTCTGGAGATGATGAACCATAGATATCATCGAGCACGGAATGTATGAAATAGAAAGTTCTAGCCTCCGACTAAACATTGAACGCGCATTGGAATTCGCACGGAGAACCGTCTGAGATAAACGGCCATCATTGTGACGGTCTACCGGAGCTCAAACTCAGAATTGAAATCTGACCACTTATGAAGACAGAAGGACGCGCATTGCCTTGGGTACGGATCCGCCATAGAGCCAGGGGTCAAGTCCTTGATAAAGTTCAAGAAGGCGTGGCCGGACACGAGATAGCATTGAGGCGACAGTCTGTATGAGCAGTGAGAAAGTTCATCGACACAGTAAATACAGGAAACGGGAAGAGAAAGCAAAAGGAACATGGTATACACCAGGGACTTGACTTCATCGGCAGACAACTCGAATCTTTCGAAGTGGTCGGATGGATGTCAGACAGCGCGATGGAATGTGGATGGATTTGGGCCCCGAGACAAGTGAGAAGCACGAGACGTCCCTCAGCCACAGGACAGGAAAATTTCCATCTCTACTCTTAGAGTTCTACCTCCGCGCCTCTCCCAGCTGTCATAGCTATGCTTGGCCCGGCCTTCGTGATCCTGATGATCCTCTGATGACATCATGCCAGGGACCGCAGTTGAAACGGGCACACACTTTCTGTGAACGAAAAGGCTCCGGAACCTAGAGCTTCATAACCCCTCTCTTTCCCCTCCTCTCTGCGTTATTTTATGCCATTGTGCGCGGTGGTACACGTTAGAATTAGCATTATTTTACTAACCGCCCAACTGATTCTACTGCAACCTTGACGTGGATGAGAAGATGCCTGGAGCGATGAAGGTTAAGTGCATGGTTTCTTTAGTAGATCCTAGGATCTCGATTTATACTTCAAAGGGCCAATTTCTTCTCAATCTGAAATTCGTGTGACTAGAATTATAAGGATCAGGATTGTACCAAGTCTCCAGGACCAACTATATGACGGCAAGACGGCACACCGTTCTGGACTGATGTAGGTCTTATTGGGTTTGTCTAAGCGTCTAGAGTTTTATCTCAGCAGGTTCTCCGAGTTATCTATCAATTACGACGGCCGCGATGAGAGATTTTTGGGCCAGGTCTGAAGGGAGAGCATCAGCACCAGCGCACTTGATCCTCTTCGTCATCAGCTTGAAGCTCCCATTACAACAATGAATCCGCTTGGTGACTGAACTGTATTGCCTGTGCTGGCAAGTTCGTATCACACTCGGTGTTTAGTCTTTAGGCATCTTCTGAATTTACCTTTTGCTTTTCCCGCTCCGCGGGAAGCTCCTAAATTGCATGAGGACTTCTCCGTTCAGGAGGTAGCCACGTGCTTTTTATAACACGTCTGTTGGTTGCCAGAGGTGTTCCATGGAATCCCAAGGAAGCTCGACCAGGGAGATGATCTATGTGCCAAAGAGACAAACTTTGCACCTGCCATCTCCGCTCATAACGACCTCAATTGCACGACAGTCGACTCATTCATCGCCCTTGCGGTCTTACGTCTAATGCGCATGAGCCGATTCCGAAAGACTCGCCCGGTGAGCTGGCGACGAGTTTCCAGTCCCCATGCTTTCAAGATGTCCATTGACGCGATAATGAGGTTCGACTGCGGTTCCATATTGGGTCAGCTTTTTGTATCTCAGTGTCGCAGATATGTCACTGAATGCAACGGGATTGACCATCTGTGGACGAGCCAGTGGTCAAGGGAGTGAAGTTCCTGCTCCATCTCATCGACGACGTATTCCGCTTTTATATTCGACCTTGGACCCGCAGTTAATACTTCTTTTTTCGCGCGTTATATTTCTCTTCTTCATAAATATTAGACATTTTCCTGCCATCTACGCATTCCTACCACCTGATGTTTGGTAGTGGAGCAGGCATCAACGCAGACAGTACCCAAGTCTGATATCAACCATGACGGTTGCTTTTCCGAGATTTTCTGCCAACGAATCCGCTTTCTTGATGGTTTCGCAAAAACTGCGTTGCAGGGACAAGAAAGCAGAGCGGTCTGAAGAAGGCCCATAAAACAAATGTTCTCCAGGATTTATTAAACATACCCGAAAAGCTATGAACCATCGAAACTTATTATTTTCACCGGATGGGAAGCTATCCGTTTCCCGCTGGGTGGCAACACAGCTATTTAGTTCTCTTTCTTGACTTGTCTTGTTTCCTGACCAACCCCTCTCTTCCAACCACAAGAAGGCACTGGAATAATAATAACACCTTCGCAGCAGACAGTACTCCAATCTGGAATATCTTCCTTCACAGTCATACCGTCGCCCAAACTCAAACAAATCGGAAACCGATATCGACCAGCCCATTTCAGCAGAAATCCACGATGTACTGTACCGTACATATGTGGAGTACAGTACAGCTGTTGTCCCGGTTACCACGATTGAGACATACATCTCAATTGGTCGGCCGATCTATTCATTTCTTTGACAATGTGTCGCTAAGATTGACAATCTCACTGCATATATATGACACAGTTATGGCTAACGGTCTACTAACTCCATACAGCACAGTTGCCACTTGTAGCGTAGGAATCCACGCTCGAGATACAGGAGTTTCGTCAAGAGGAGTGAAAAAAAAAAAAGGCAAGAAAAGGGAACGAAGAGCAGAATGCTAATCGAAAGATAAGAAAAATTATGATGAATGAATTAAGCACTGCGTGATTCGTGCTTAGAACTTCTTCCCCTTCCCTGCACGGTCTGGGAGCTGGTCCGTTCAAAGCAACCTCATATATATACAAATGGATTGATGATATGTAGGCAGATAGACAGAAAAAATAGATAGCAGATATCTACATACGTTACCTTCATGCTCGAAAAGCAGTTGAACAGTCTGGTCTTACGTCATCTACGGTGTTGATCTATAAGCAGCACAGGAGTAAAGAAAGGCATAATAACTCGAGAATCAGTTACAAATTTAATCTCTCTCTCGCATGTGCGCGCGTGCAAATCTGAATTCTCTTTAATTATCACTATTATTAACCATGCTGGTTGAGTCTGTACTATTATTAGGCAGCAACACATAATATGTACACATTTCCTATCATCCCCTTCCGATTGCAACAGACATTATATCTTATCTCCTGCAAGCTCCTTCGCGCCGTAGGCCTGATATTATTATATTCTGACATTATTTTCATGCACTAATGGTGACAAACCTCTGTACTGTACTGTATGTATGGAGCTGCTGTCATTCTGGACTCTGTCAAAGAGGACTTTTCGTAACTTTCTCATCCCACATTCTCATTTGGCCCATTATTCATTTCATCATCTGAAGATGTGAAGAAGTTATTACGATTCACCGGAAGAAGGTTCGGTAGATTAGTAAATCGCCAAGGGGTTGCGCCAGCCGGTACGCAGCAGCTTCGCAGCTATGAAGCACACCAGGCCGGCAAAGTAGCTGCAGGTGGTGAAGGTGATGAGGCCCCAGTATTGTCCGCCGCAGCGGGAGAGGATCTCGCCAGCGATGGGGACTCCTGTGAGGGTACTGTGTACATACATGCGTAATTTGCGTTAGCCATTTTGATTTCCCTTCTTTCTGAAGGCGGAAGAGATGTATTCTTAATTAGGGTTAGGAGGCGGACTCACCCAAAGCTCACGATCGTATAGGCCGTTGCGTAGTACCGTCCATAATGCTCTGTCTTGCAAAGTTGCCCTACGCAGACCGGCGTCAGGCCGATATTGCTGCCACTCGCAAATCCGAATGATGCGCAGTAGATGACGATCAGAGCCACACTGTCGCCAGCAGGGAGCCACAAGCACGCGGTGGTAAGAAGGCACAATGCAACAGTCAGGATCATGGCGTTGAAGCGGCCCAGAAAGTCCGAGAAATAGCCCGGGAGGAATCTCCCGATACAGGAGCCCGCGTTGAGGATAGCAAGGACCTGGTACGAAAAGTCGGTAGAGAGGTTGTGAGCCAGAGCGTAAGAGGAGATGTAACTGAGCGGGATAAAGAGACCCCATTCGATGAAGAATATCCCGGCCGTCGTGAAGGTGAAGATGGGGTCCCGAAAGATACGGAAGTCGGGCAGGATGTTCTCCTTCGAGGCCGGTTTCGACGGCAGTCTGGATTTAACAAGCAGGCATGCCATTCCCAGCGTAATCAGACAGATCAGGGCGACAACGCGGGTAGCCCAGGCGAAGCCAACTTTCGGGAAAAGACTCTCCAGCGCGAGTGGAAACACGATTCCCCCGATAGAGCCACCGGTTGCAGCCATCCCCGTTGCGACACCCCGTTTCTCGTAGAAGAAGTGACCGACGGCCGATACGGCAGGAGTGAAGAGCAGCGCGGTTGCCACACCGTTAATGATCCCCAGAACAACCATGAAATGCCAATATTGGGTGCAGAAGCCGACGGCAATCATCACAACCACGACGAGAACCGAACCGGAAAACACAAGAAGCCGCGGGCCTTTGGCATCAAAGATCGGTCCAACCTGGACACCGCAGAAGAATGTCAGGAAGGCATAGACGCCAAAGATCCATCCAATACTTCCCTCGCTATAGTCCTTGAGCTGGTGTGTTGAAAGATAGGCCTGGAACGTGCCGATAGTGTTCATCAGTCCTAGGGAGCCAAACAGGGCCATGAAACTGCCGAATACCACAAGCCAGGATTCCAGCCCACCTTCGGGATAGGTATTGCCATAGGGATCGGTCGAAACGCGAGTTGCCGTCTCCATATACGCGGATCTATCTTCTTGGGTCTCGTCGGAGGACGAACTGTGACGACCATCATGATCTGGTAAAGCATCGGGCAGGGAGGGACGCTTTTCAGGAGATTTTCCTTCGCCAAGTGCCTTTTCCTCGTCTGGCTTCATACTGACTTCCCAGGTCTTTTCATCTTCGGGGGGCTGCTGCAAAGACGGCACAACAGAGACCTTCTCTTGAGGAGGCAAAGCATTCAGGTTGTCAGACGTATCACCTCCATCTTTCTCATGTGGTCCCTTGGAGGTTCCAGAACCACCAATGCTCGTCGACATGAGTTTTGCGGGGAGAACGCACTGAGTGGATGCGCCGCAGTCGATCCTCTCCCGATTCCCTGCTGGTACAGGCTCACGTCAACGAAGGCGAGGCAGACGAAGCTCGAGCGACGTACAGTATGCTGTCTCCCGAAGAATGCGCCCTGCTCGTCGATTCTGATACTATTACTACTACTTATAGACGAGTGACAACAAAACGTTTGTCAGACCGTAGTTCGGCTTTTCCCCCGTCAGGTTAGAACGTCTTGTTGGTCCATGCGGGAGCAGAGACCGGTCCAAGGAGGATAACTCTCCCATTGGTTTCTTTGTCCTCGGAACCTGGAGACCGCACATACGAAGGTCATGACTCCCATGGCGTAAGAAGTGGCCCCGGGTTCCAAAGCCGTCCAGAATCAGATCTGGAATCGCGCTAAACAGCAAGAGGAAGGTCCACCGCAAGCGGCCCCCATCGAGGGCTACGAGCAAAGAGCATGATCAACGACTGGAGTCCAACTCCAGAGCGTAAACGGCTGTCGACTCATCGAGACTTAACAGTCCAGCCCAAGTTGCCAACCTGCCCAAGAGCCCCGTTGACGATCGAGGTGGGTCGGTTCACGCCCACGGCGTCGGGAGCTACCGTCCGTCGGTGGCAACGAAGACTTATGGAAGCCTTGGAAGATCCTCTGTGCAGAAGCATGCATCCTCATCACAGAAAATCGCCGATTGAATGCAGAGTCACCAGGAGGGTCCCCAAACGTCCGAGACCACAGGCACTCTGGAATCTCGGGTAATCTGCTGGCCAGAGCATGCATGCGATGATGCACGATGTCTTCAATCCCAAAGCGACATGACATAAAACCTGCAAGTCGCACCCGAGAGCGCGGAGAGCTTTCCCTCCCGACTTCTTTTTGTCGGAGAGCGCGCTGGCGATGGGGGAGTCTTGGCTAACGCACAGGTTACGGTCGGAGGCGCTGCTGACGCGAGGCGGAGAAGCAGCCGAACGAGATTTGAGAGTTCAGACTCATGGCCATGGCGCCGCAGCCGCCTGGCGCTTTTTCGTGTGTTACAGCGCATAGTGTGGAAAAGGTATTCAATGTAAGATGCTTGCGAAGAACATCTCGCCAAATCTTAATCCAGCAGAATGATGCTGAACTGCAGTCAAAAGAGAGCGTTAGATGTGGATTCCACTGACCGGCGATGCTTGGCGGCTTTGAGGATCAGCATGTGGGGGTTGCAGGGCCAAGCGTCGAAGCCGGTGAGGATGAGCTCGCAACGGCTAGAACCGGCCCTTCGCAGAAGATTCGCCATTTGATGTATGATTTAACAAACGTATTTTAGCTAAATCATGGTGCATGTACGGTGTAGATCCGATCTACACCGTCAGATACTACGGAACCATCTTTATTCCGCCCCAGGACACTACACTATCTGCCCAGGTGACTCAAAGCGGATACCATAGTGGTGAATCGTCGAAGACTTTGGAGTCTCATCTCTGAATCATCATCTCTGGAGTCTGGACCCCGTAAGAGTCATCCTGCCCTTAGCTAACTCCCATCAGTCAAGACATGCACCTGGTTCTCGTATGGTAGAATCATTTTTTTTTGTTTACGTAGCATACATCACGTATATCTCGATCTCATATTCCTCATGTTCCATTTTACATTATCAAAGTCCGTTTTAGTGGCGCCAGCTGAATCTGACGTTCTATTTTCCCTTTGACAGCAGCGAGACGCACCCCCAGCATCTATCAACCCAGGTCTGACGCACAGAACATGGAGGAGTTCAACGACAGAAAGTCCGACTCTCTTGAATCAAATAAGGCTGCACCAGATGAACTCCCGCCAAATGTGGCCTCACTGAACGAGCCCGAACAGATTGATGCCATGGCTGAAAAGCGTGGCTGGTTCAGAGGTGCACCAGACGGCGCCATGTACCCGACCGTCGTCGCCTACATGGAGGGCAGTCTCGATCTGGAATCAACAGTGAAGAGGCTAGTAGAGCCTATCAATCAGGAATATAGCACAGCAGACCACAGTCAGGCTATCAGGGAGGCTGAAAAAACTGCTGCAAGCCAGCGAGAGTTCTACAACGCCGAGGAAGCCGAAGAGCTCTGGGGAGCGCCTCTGCCTCAAGACGAAATTCCACCCGAAGACAACACCTGTAACGTCACGACGGAAGGCCTGCTCTGGGACCTCTGGTACAGCATCCTGCACTGCGCCAAGCGCACCCCCTGGAGGGACACCTCCGCGCAGAACAGGCTCCTCGATCTCGTGTGCGCGCTCAAAGCATGTCCCGACCCTGCACCCCCGGCCCCAATGACAAAAGCCCTCCAGCAGAATTGGATCTGGTCCTCCGGTCGCCTCTGGAGCGAGTTGACCCTGCTGGGCCCTTCTGCGCGCGAGTGCTGGAATGACGCTCCCGGGTGCGGGGCAGGGTTCTCTGTACCAGAAATCCACGCATGGGCGAATGTCAACGCATTCGTTGCAGCCATCACCAAGAAGGGCTTGGATGATTTCTGCCTCTACGCCATCTGGGCGATGAGGGACGCCCTTGAGGACCATCACGAGGATGCCTCTACTTCTTACGGGTTTGTGACAGTAGCAATGAAACTGAATGCGCTTGTGCCGGCTGCCGCTGTTTGGGTCCTGGTTATGGGGAAAGAGTTGTTGGAGAAAGACGATAGTGTTCCTTCTAACCCGAGCCAAGGGGAGCCTTCGTGGAAAGGGACGAATGCAGTCTGCAAAGACAGGTGGCGGTTTTGGAAGGCGAGGTTTCAGGGTCTGAGTCGGAGGGAAGACCTGATGAGTGAGACAAAGGAGATTGCTGCAGAGGCATTCGCAAGGATGGAAGATATTGAGCGGACTGCGGCATTGTAGATGCAGTTCGGGGTACTGAACCTGGATAAGCAACCAAGATAGAGATATAGACACCAGAGAGGGAAAGAAGGCTTCAAAGGAAATAGAGTGTAAATTAGAGTCAGAAAAATCCTTCGTTGCTGAAACGCTTGACTATCTTTTCTGTGTATAGAATACAGGCCTCTTTCTGCTCATTTAACCTAGGGCTACCAGCCCATTGAAATGAAGCCATCTTGCCTGACCGGCTGGTAGTATCTGATCGCAGCAGAGCCAGTAGACAAAAAGTTCCAAACAACATAGAAGCATGTAAAAAAATTACCAGATACACGGAAGCAGGAAATATTGGAGTACAAGGCCAAAAAGAAAACTTTCGTGGGAAACTGGTAGCAATGCTTTTTTTTTGTTCAAAAAGAACAAGAACAGATAGGTGTTTACATATATAAATCGGGTGAATTCTATACATATCACCTTATGGTACCTAAGTACCTAGTTCAGTTGATGAATGGACGGACCATCGCTACTGCGTCCCGTTGCTACACTTTCCACTTGTTGCCATTGGCACAGGTGGTACCTTCGAAATTTTTACAAAGTCTGTTCGGCCGGGGCGGGGGGGATGGAAAAAAAAATTAGTTAAAATGTAGGAGAGGGAATAAAAGGATATCCAAGTGCTAACCTCCCTTCCTTAGGAAGAGAGGGTGGGAAGGCAATGGACTCGCGGGGAATCGAACCCCGGACCACCCCCATGCTAAGGGGGTATTATACCACTAAACCACAAGCCCATTTGCTGTTAGATACCGACAACTCTAACCATTACATGAGAGAACGTCTTGGCGAGCTCTCGCAGTTCGGCTCAGTTAACCGAGATTAGTTTTGCCAAGACCGTGCAATAATACACGACACAACACAGCGTCCTGAATCTGATGGACATAAGTTAACAAGCTCAAATTTAATTGCTGCGTGGTTACTGCTTAAATCTGGCTCTACAACAATGGAGAATATAGAATTTCGTAGTACTCTCGTTGATGGTACTCACCACCCCGTGATGATTGCTTCCCTATCGCTCATCACCATCCTTCACCGACTGCCGAACAATATGCTACGGGATCTCCATTCACTTGGGCTCGTTGTGCCGCTGGTTCACGGTAGGACGGAACCAAGCCTTCAATATATAATATGTGGTGCTAGTACTCCCTAGGGAACCTCGAAGATGACGGAAGCATGTCCCTTTCATTTCTAGCCTTCTAGCCTTCTAGCCCTAAAATATGGAAAGCCAACAAGCTGGAATTTCCATGGCAAAAGAACTCAATTGACAACCAAAGCGAGAATCCAAGAAGACATCGATTTCCCTGCAAACACACCCACAAATGGCATCCGGGATCGCATTCCATTGGGACAACCCATCCAGGATTATGCTGAACCTGGACGAGGTCAGGAACTATACGCAAAGGCAGACCTTCAGCAGCCAAACCGTATCGGCCTCCCGCATGAGACGGAAGAAGATCTCGAGAACCCCGTCGTCAACAGGAACCCTTGGAAGGCTCCCCGTGGAGATTCTACATGAGATCCTGCTATCCCTCGACCTGTGCACATTAGGCGCGGTACGTCGACTTCACTCCTTCTACTGTCGTCTGGTGGGCGGTCTCCCGGAATACAAGCTGCTCACGGAGCATGCACACGAGGCTTTACGCATCATGCATCTGACGAAGACACTCTCCTACTTCTCGATCCGTCGCATCTTTGCTGAATTCTGTCATCCGCGGTGCCGGACCTGCGATGACTTTGGTACCTATCTCTTCCTACTGACCTGCCGCCGTTGCTGCTTGAACTGCCTCAACAGTGGCCGCCGCGAATATCAACTGGCCCAGGTCAGGTACATCGCGCACCACTATGCTCTCACTGGGGACTCAATGAAGGAGCTCAAAACGCTGTCCACGTTCCCCCACTTATCTCGGATTCACAATCGGAACCTGGACTGGAAGCCTCGCCTACTGGCCAGTCAGCAAGCGGCTTTTGAACTCGGTGTCAAGATCCACGGCAGCGAGCAGGCGATGTGGGACGCCGCGAAAGAAATCTACCACTCATTATCGAACCAATACTACAAGGCTCGGGCAGCGGGGGAGGAGGAGAACTATCTCTCAGCGGCGCTGTCACTCGCGGTTGACTTGTATTTCGGCGGCTATGATATCGAAAGATGGCGCTACATGGGCTCGACTGCGTTCCCGTTCTGGGACAGGCGCAGGCGGGTTCTGGAGATAGGGACGTACTGTGGCGCGTGTGCCTTTGACTGTGAACAGAATGTGCAGCATGGCGGCAAGTTGGTGGAGGAGCAAAGGGAGAGGTACAATCGTGCGTTTCTGCTGTCGGAAATCCCTAGTCACTTTTTGAGCTGTGAGGCTTTGAAGAGGGGATACGAGTTTGGTCAGCGCTATCCCTACCGGAAATTTAAGCACGGTGAGGATTTTTGGGTCAGCGCTGATGGGAGGAGAATTGAGGTTTCTGACCTCGAGTCATCTTAACGCGAGAGCTCTGCATAGGGGCAAGATTGAAAATCTTGATTGATGTGTATTCCTGGACAGAAGAATGGGAATGGAGGGGAACAAGTATCTGGTTTCTTAACCATGTACAGTTGCAGATACCTACCTACGCATTCTCCACTACTCTTGCATATGATATCTCAATCGGAGACATTCATATCTTTCGTAAAACGATGTCTTTGCCTCTTTCTGTTACTGATAAGATGCTGTGAATCCACCGAATTTGGAAGCTTCTACAGCTCTCCAGTAGTCATTATCGAAGTAAGTCTCGGATAATAACAACAAAGAATCCTTAATCCTTGCTTCCTTTTAGTTCTTTTTAAGTATCTTCTCCAGTTATACAAGCAGAATCTGGCATTTGTATAAGTGTCAATGGACCATGTATCCATACAACTCTCCTTCGTCTTGGTAGAACAATTACGGTGCAGTATGCAAGAGCAGTTAGGCAGTTCAACCACTTTTGTTTTGAACCCCTTGAAACGGAAAACGGTTCATCTAGAGACTACCTAATGCAGCCAGCAAGGATTCTGTAGCCCCGATGTGGGATGACACGGAGAGGGAGAGCTGATATATGTGCTACTCATTCGGAGATGTGCATGCTTCAGATCAGTGACTCTCCAGGCTACAGCACGGTACTAGCAGCCCTCATGGGATCTCACTCGGTCATAAGATTCCTCTGGGAGGAGGCTAAAAAGTATTCTGCGATGCGGAGATCAGGTGAGGCGGCAGAGCCTTTCGCAATTTCACGCTCTTAAAAATATATCATTTTGTTCAGAGCAGGACGATATAGAAAGATTAAGGACAAGCACTTTCGGATTCCTCATAATGTCACTATGTGCTTAGGTGGCTGTGGCATGTTCTTTTCAGGAAGTGCTAGTATCTTTTTTGAATGCCTTGTATGATATGCTCCTTACCAGTAAATATACCGATGTGTCCTTTGAGACTTAGGTGGATGTAGGAAGACGCAATTTTGTCTGAAGTTCTCCTATGGTATATCATCGTGACGGGTAGGGGTCAATTTCCTTTGCTGTATTGAACCATTCCATTTTATTTTTGTGTCCTTGATTTCATGTGATATCTGCGATTGACTTCACATCGCTTCGCTCTAATATCAAACAAAAAATCCAGCAGATCTCGACAAATGTGCTTCAATTTAAGTTTTTTTTTTTTTTTTTTTTTTTTTTTTTTTTTTTTTTTTTTCAATTTTTTATAGACACGAGCAGCGCCAGAACCACAGAGCGAGCATTCCCTGAACTTGGTCGCCCTTGTCAAGATGGAAGAAGAAAAAAAAGGCCAAAATCTTAATCTGGGCTGTATTGCTTAACCGACTCGGATATTCATGCCATGGTTACTCATTATCGACAATGCCGACAATTCAGAGTTTGAATTTCCGTCTTGGGGATGGAGGAGCGACGCTGCGAGGGTTGAATAATAATATGAACTGTTTGAATAAAGTGAGAGAGACAGACCATGGATATGGATTGCATCTTCAGAAGATCCGACCGTACGCACTACTACTGGAGTACAGTACAGTACAGGAAGCCAGTAGACTAATAGTTCGGCGAGCTTCTAGAAGCACTGTAGAAAACGTGGACAGTGGTACCGCTGGACTGGTAACTGGTAACTGGTAAGGGATCGATCAATAATAATATTAATCCGTCGATAGCCGCTTTTAGGCTTTTAGGCGTTTAGCCATGCGAACCGTCCCGATGGGCCGATTTTACTTCGTGCATGATATCAACCAGTCCAAGGTTGCCACTGAACCAGTCAGCATGAGAAGCGATATGTATGGAAAGAAAGAGGGCATCCCTGAATAATAAGTATGCTGAGGGATGAGATCCAAGCAGCAAGTTGTGTGTATGTGTGTGTGTGTGTGTGTCATTATTACTCTCAACGCATTTAATTTTTCAGGGTTTAGGTTTAGTTTCTCTTCTCACATTTGAATGTTTAATCAGTCTTGTGACCTTAGTTATACATATTATTAATTCTACAGAGTAAATAAAATGCAAGAACAACACAAGCCCTGTGGTCTTGATGTTTGTGAATGCATGTATTCAAGTAGATTTTTTTGCATGCAGCAAAAAGTAATATTAATACCCCTACAACTGCAAAACATCAGGATTTACATGCATCTACAGATACTTCATCTCTGCATTCTGCACTAAAAATCAAGGGTGGGTCTGACATATATTGGGGTGCTTTTTTCTTTTCTCTACTTCTAGTACTGTTCTACCGCCTGTCGGGTCCACTGAGGAAGTACTAGGCACTCTGCACGGCTGACTAACAAAGTCAAATCTAACCTCACCTCATTTCATTCACCATCTTGATGCGCAAGGCTGTAGAGTCTTCAGAATTGTCCGACTGTATTACATTATTAGGTCGGCTACAAATAGTGTAGAAGAAGGTCAGTCAGATAGATCTCTGGGACTAGAGATACTTGGCCGTATAGCAAGTGCTGGGAGATCGATTGCCTTGCGGTAGGATCGTTTAAAGGCACAGTCTCATCGGACTTCAAAGCTTTAGGGACCCAGACAGTCAGATCTAAAAGAAGCCGAAAGAATCTGATGGAGAACTGGCGGTCGATTTGCAATGAAATCTCGTAAAGAGAGGTTTCTTGAAACGAGCTTAATAGAATCAATATTATTAAAGTTATACATACAATTCGGGACCTGTATAGGCCATGCGAGCGCTAACGCTTTAGCAGCATAATAAAGTTCACAGCTAGAGCACTTTGTTTCAACCGTAGTTGTTGTCTTCAACTTTCGAAGTGGACAGGCCGAGCTATCAAGGCTGCTCGTTCGACCATCACCAGTCCCAAGAACGAAGCCGCGATCCTTGCACGAAGGACATCGAAAAACGTCATGATCCAAAGTATTGGCGCCTGCCATAGGCTCAGAGCGCTTTGTCGCGTTATTGGAGTTCTGCTGGAAACGGTTTAATGTCTATCAAGTGAGTCCATGGGTTGAAGGCTCCAATGAGAATGGTTCGGTACATGATTGGGCGGAGGGATGCGGGAAACGCAGACCAGGTCGACGCCAAGAAACAGATGGAAAGAGAAGATCGTTTCTACAAAGAGTTAGACAGAGGGAGCCCATGGTCGGCCATAAAAATTTTTTTCTTCATTTTGCTTGGTTGCTGCCGCAGCCTGGTGAGGAATTATTAGCGATCGATATCTTTGAAGCCATTCCGGCCCTGTACCGCACAGAGGACGGATATACAGTGAATGATCTGAGCACCAGAGAGGGTACGCGGTGCGCTCAGTGCTTGTTTTCTGCATAATAACACAGTTGACAGATGGGGCAGTAGACTGGAACTTCAAGTATCAAGTTGTGCGAAAAAGGCTAGCTTCGGACCGTGGTGCACGCGGCGGGCGGGACCCATGACGTCAAGGGGCGTAGAAACTTGGTCCGTAGAAAGTGTTGAAGTGCCTGAGGCCTTTTTCGCGCAGAATCCTAGAGAGGTTAGAGGGCATGGTTTCTGGTTCTCTTAAGATTATTGATCAGAAGAAAATTTGCAGCGGACGGGCGGTGGACCGGTGCGGACCGTGAATGGACTGGGGATCGCGGCTGTGCGAATTCGTAGCGCACGAGGGGAACCGGGGCGAGTGGACGACTCCACGAGGCGTATGGAGATTGGCGGCCGAGGGCATTGCTTATCTTGATGCACCCGTGACTCCGGCAGACCTTATCGCATTTCTGCCACGCGATACAAGCAGGGTTGATTGAAAATCGATGAAGGCACAGGGCTGAGAGAGCGTCCAGCGGAAGGCGTCTGGAGGCGCGCCCGCGGACGCCCCTGCCGAGGAGGCGTGGGTTGGCGGCGGGCAGGCGCTGGTTGCCGGCAGCACGGTCCTGCCGTCTTACGCAGTCGGGCAAGCCGCGTTGGCGCGGACCTCCGTTCGTGGCCTAGCGGGCACGCACGCCCCAGCCCAAGACCGCCAAGGGCTTAGGGCCTGCAGGCCCCACCATCCACGAGCACCGGGGCCATCACGATAATCATCTCGTCCATACATCCAATCGCTGATAACCTCCTCCCGGTGCGACCCTCGACCCTCACATCGCATCCCGTCTCTGCTGGCGGGCGTGCCTGCAATCCGACGCTCTGGGACGGTCCTTCTGCACCATGTCCGTGACCAGCGTGGTTCTCTCGCCCTTGGAGGCGCCCGTTGGATGCCGGGAATGATCGTCTCCCCCCAGATCTGACCGGGGTCCCTATCTCTCTCTCGTCTGGCCAGGAAGGAAAGATGCACCCACCGCTTCCTCTTGATTGCACGGATCCGCTTTTATGTACCGCGCCGGTCGCCCACCTGGGGCCCGTCGCAGCCATACAGATCGTGCCTTTCATCTCTGGCGTCGTGCTTGGCTACCCCGGCTTCCCGAGGCCCTGCTCCACCGAGCCGTCCCAAGCTGCCGTGCAAGCTGCCTCAGTGCCTCCTGCCCTTTTGGCAGTACGAAACTCTCACAGCACGGCAGGAGCTGGGCATGCTGCTCTGCCCTATAACTTCGGTCCCTCGCGCTCCCTTGCGCTGAAAGTCTCCCTTCTCCCCCTCTCCTCTCCGTGCCGCAGACAGTCACCGTCTTTCTTCGCCTTGTCCGGAGCCACGGCTGGCTCTGCTCCCTTATCACACTACCCTCTTATCACCTCTTTCATCCTTCAACTCCCCTCTGTTATCTACCTCTACCCCACCTCATCAGCACCTCCTCCAGGTCAGCTAGGAGATCTGTGTCTCTCGGTCTGGCTGTTCCCCTTAATTCCTTGCTAGATATCCCTCTGTCAATCCCATTGCGCAGATGCTGAGCCTGCTCTCACTATCTTTGTCTTGATTGCTACATACCTGCTACATACCTCTATACCATCTCAAGCCATATCAACACGATTGACATTTAAGAAAAAAAATCTCTGCCTTCTCTTTCTCGAACCCGCCGTGGTAACGGATACCCTCTCATACCCCGTGCGACAACCGTTTGGCCCCTATTTTATCGGCTCGATATCAGCCATTGCGACATCCAGGTCGCCCCGAGCGACATTCCCATTCTTCAACAGACTGCCCACGGACAGCCCGATCCTCGATTTATACGAGGTAGACCTAGCCCCAACGCCAGGCCTGCCCAGATCACGCCCAGGAACGGTCCTCTCCCTATCTATACCCGACAGGTAAACGATACAAACACTACAGCGCCAATTCTCCCAGTAGAGGATCCTGTGGCCGTGTTGTTTCCCGAAGCAAGACTGCCAAAATGCCTTTCTGGGTGAACCCGTTCACGAAGAACGACCGCATCAACTTCCCAGGGGTCGTGATACCCTTATCCGAAGCCCGCCGCGACCCTGCGGCCCGTCCTGCTGGCGACAATAACCCCGGTGCAGATGAGAAGAAGCTGGACAGGGTTGGCTCGGAAGAGAATGGCACCGTCCCCTCTCTTCCCGAGTCCCATCCCATGACAATTGAGGCCCTCCGAGCAGAAATTGAGAACGACATCGCAGCCTCCGGCCATAATACAGCCTATGATCGTACGTTCATGTTTTCCGTACCTCCGTAGCTTGTTTGACGTTGAGCAGACCCCGGGTCTCATCCTCCCCTGACGTTGACTTTCCCCTACGCGACAGCATCTCCCCCTTGAATGATGTTTCACCAGTAGATTGCCAGATCTAATGTTTTTTTCTCTACAGGGAAGGCCAAAGTCATTAACAAGGCTCTTCAAGACATTGGCATGGGCCGGTATCAGTGGGAACTGTTCGTTCTCTGCGGATTTGGTTGGCTAGCAGACAAGTGAGCCCGGCCTCCCATTTCTTCCTTGGTATTATGATTGGAAATCCCAGCTGACATCAACATCCTCCAGTCTCTGGCTGCAGGTAATTACATAGCCTCTGCATAGGGGACGCTGGCTGGCCAAAGGGCTGACTAATCACGTGCAGGGTATTGCCCTAACGCTCCCCCAGCTGTCTCTGGAGTTCGGTATCTCCGAGTCATGGGTGCGATTTACGACATGTTCACTGTTCATTGGTCTTTGCATCGGCGCAACCTTCTGGGGAGTGGCATCTGATATCGTGGGCCGTCGCCTGGCCTTCAACATGACTCTCTTCGTATGTGGGGCCTTCGGACTCGCGTTGGGTGGAAGCCCTACCTGGATTGGGTATGTACACTACCTCTGCATACAGCGGACTTCTTGATCCAGATTCTAATCCATATCCATAGAGTCTGTGCCATGGCCGCCTGTATGGGTCTCGGGGTGGGTGGTAACCTACCGGTTGATGGGGCGCTGTTTCTGGAGTTTCTCCCTTTCGCCTCTGGAAACCTCCTGACCATGCTGAGTGTATGGTGGCCAGTGGGCCAGCTCATTGGAAGGTTTGTCAAACATCTCCCATGTTATGACCGGTACCCCTCTAATGTGTTGTAGTCTATTTGCCTGGGCATTCATCCCCAACTTTACTTGCGACTCAGACCTGCCATCGTGCCACAAGGTCTCTGGTGTCCCTTGCTGCAGAAAGCAAGATAACATGGGCTGGAGGTATCTTACCTTCACTCTTGGCGCCCTCACATTAGTCATGTTCATCTGCCGTTTCTTCCTCTTCCACCTCTACGAGTCTCCCAAGTACCTGCTTTCTCGTGGCCGCCAAGAGGAGGCCGTTGCTGCTGTCCACGGCATCGCGTATAAGAACAAGACCAAGACCTGGCTCACCGTCGAGATTCTCAATGAAATTGGCGGCTATCCAGAAGAAGTGCCCGACCAGAAGCTCAGTTACGGGGAGGTTATCAAGAGGACCCTGTCCAAATTCTCTGGAGAGCAGATTAAACCCCTCTTTGCGACCAAGAGGCTTGGATTCACCACCGTTCTCCTGTGGTTCTGCTGGGCAACGATTGGCATGGGTTACCCTCTTTTCAACGCCTTCCTGCCCCAATACCTTGCCAACAACGGCGCTACTGGTAAGACCTCGACGTACATCGCCTACCGCAACTACGCCATTACGTCCATCGTCGGAGTTCCCGGCTCCATCCTAGCATGCTACACCGTCGACATCAAGTATATCGGACGTAAGGGCACGATGGCGATTTCGACGATGATAACGGGCATCATCCTGTTCTGCTTCACCGCATCTACCAACTCCAACGCCCAGCTGGTCTGCTCCTCCCTCGAGGCGTTCTTCCAGAACATCATGTACGGCGTCCTCTATGCGTATACGCCCGAGGTTTTCCCTGCCCCGAACCGCGGTACGGGAACCGGTATTGCAAGCTGCTTCAACCGCATCTGTGGCCTGCTTGCGCCCATCGTCGCGATTTACACCTCCGGCGCGAACCCCAATGCGCCGGTCTACGCCAGTGGTGGTCTCATCCTCGCTGCGTTTGTGGCCATGTGTCTACTGCCGATTGAGACGCGCGGCAAGCAGACTCTGTAGAGCAGCAACGATCAATTCGAGACAGTTCTGCTCCGCTCAGGCCAGCGCCCAGAAAGAACTAGATGTTCCAAGAAAAAAAAACACAAAAAATATAAAAGATAAAATGGCACATTTTTATGTTACCTCCATATGTAGATAGCTTTGAAAATGATAATAGCGTTGCCTGAGCTTTCCTACCTGTTTCTTGCTAACATTGTTTATCCATGTGGCGGCGTCCTATTTATCACCGGCAGGTTCCATCGGATATTTTGCACTGCATTACATTTCCTCAGCGGAATTTCTCCCTCCTGAAAACAAACTGGCTGACACTACTCAGTAGACTGCTGATTGGTACGCGTGGTCTGGTTGGAGGGAGGGACAGACTTGATGTTTACATCACCTATTGCTATTGCACATGAAGCGCGGCAATAATAATGAGTAAGTGACCACTCCATTCGTTTCCATTGCTGAAACATAACATGCAGTACATACATATACATACATGGCCATAAATAGACAAATAACGGGGGGTGTGTGTATGGAGTCGAACTGGACTGATCTCGTGACATAACATGGCCATAGTGTATATTCATCGTGTTATGCACATTACATTACAAGATAACGGGGGCGGAGGGGAAGAAAAGAAAAGAAAAGAAAAATAAAACAGGAATGGCATATGGCACATAATAGATGCGGCAGGGGGAGGAAAAATTGAAAGAAATGCAGGAAAAGGAAACAAGTGAAAAAGACGTCGCTCGGAATGTTGTATGTGACTGACCAGACGATGATGATGATGAACAGACATTACATGACTCCCACTCCTGTGAGTAGTTGGTTTCAAAATAGAAAATAAAGATGTCAACCAGGACCGCCCGCCCGACCGACCGGAAGCCATCAATCGATCAATCAATCAAGGATACACACGCACGCACAAGCAGCGAAGTGAGATAACAACCGGGATGAAATAGAATGGATTGGTTATAAGAATAGAATAGCAAAATGCCACCAAATAAATACGGAGAGGAGAGAAAAAAAAGTGTCTGAGAGAAAAACAAGAAGAGGATCTGAAAAAAAATCAATTCAGGCGACTTCCTGACCCTGCTGTTGTCGCCTCCCTCTTCTTTCTAGCAACGTTGCATTATCCAAGCTGAGCTCGAACGGCTCCTTCGGGTTCCGTGGCCCGTGGTGCCGATGTCGCTTGGTGACAGTGCCAGTGCCAGTGCCAGCGCCAAGGGTCGTTGCGTGCAGCTTCGCTTCCATCGCGGCGACGTCCCCGGCTTCCTCGGAGGACTTGGGGATCTTTGACGGCGGGTCAACGGTCTCGGCCTCGCCGCCGTCCTGGGTGTAGTACACGATCTCACCCTCCTCGTCCTCCTCGTCGTCGTCGGAATCCTCGTTAAGTGGATTGAGGGCGGTTCTGAACCCCGTGGTGGGGTTGGCGCCGCGGTAACCTTGTCGAAAGTTCTTGCGCCGCTTGCCCTCCTCTTCCTGCCGGTGGACAGCGTACCCGACGTCGAAGACCTCTCGCAGATTGACGGCGCCCGGTGACCGGAAGTCTAACCGGGGTTCAGCGGACGGGCCGGGTTGATCGAACACCTCTACCGGGGTGGGCTGGTACGGTGCTTGATCGGCTGCGGGTGTGGTGAGAGGCGGCGCGTCGGCAGCAGCGTGGGTTTCCTCGTCTGTCTGCCGGATCCAAGGGTGTGCTAGGAACTCCTTGATGGTATACCGCTTGTCGGGGTCGACGGTCAGGAGATGTGAAACAAGGTCTTTGGCGGATTTGGAGATGCCGTCCCACCAGGGAGACAAGAAAGTGTACTGGCCGCGGGCCACCTTCTCCGTCAAGACCTGAATGCTCTCATCGTAAAACGGGGGGAAACCGCAGAGAAGCGTGTAGAGTACGCAGCCGAGGGCCCACATGTCGACGCTCTTCGAGTATCGCTCATCTTTGACGATCTCGGGGGCCGTGTAACCAACGGTACCGCAAGGGGTCATGGTCTGGCTATCCCAAATTACCTTGGACAGGCCAAAGTCTGCGATCTTTATCTGGCCGATACCGCCGGCTCCAACTCCGGGGATGAACTCGCCTTCGTCAACCTTGTCTTCATCACCAGGTTGACGAGGCTTGGGGGTCTTTGATGGGACAAAGGGTATTGGGTAGAAAAGAAGATTCTCTGGTTTGATGTCTCTGTGACGGCATTAGCGACCGGCCCTGGGTGAGACAAGGAAGAAAATCGCCTACGCACCGGTGAACCACGCCTGATGTCTCATGTAGATACTCTATCGCTTTTGCAACCTGAACGATTACGTGACGACTCAAATCTTCGCTAAAGTACGTTAATCTTACGATCTGATGGAACAGCTCGCCGCCGGGGCAGAGCTCGAGAACGATGTAGTAGTACTGCCGCGACTCTGAGAAATCGAGCAGCTTGACGATATTGGGATGGTCTAGTTGGCGCATTATCTGCACCTCCTTAAGGACGTTTGCTCTCTGCCAGACGGTAAAAACACGTTAGTGGCACAGGTGATTCAGAGATGGGTGGGTATCGAAATACAACGCAGACGCGGCAGGGTATCAAGGTGCATGTAGATCAGGAAGGCTGGGTGCGAATTCGGGAGGGTCGCGCACCTCCGCAGCTTTTGGCTTCTTCCTGAAATCTGGATGAAGATGTGCGTCGCCCTAGGGACCCACCGGGGAACGTTGGCGATCGTCACCAGGGGGGCAGACGTGGAAAGGTGGATGGCTCGAGCGACACGAAAATACATCATATGGAAGCATGACAGGAAAAGGGGGGAAGAAACGGATATGTCGTGGTAGTAGCTTCATACCTGGTTGCTGTTCATTTCGAATTTCCGGACGACCTTGATCGCGACCTCGCCAAGCTGGCCGGTGGTATCTTTGGCACGATAGACATTACTGAAGGCACCATCTCCCATCTTTTCCAGCAGGACCCATCGCTCCAGGCCGGGATACGACGGCATCTTCGATTTGTTCTGCCTCTCCTCGGCAACGATCTGTTCTATCTCCGCCTCGCGGGTCCGTGAGGGCTTCGTGTGCCCTTCTGCCGCTTTCTGTGCTGCGGCTTGGCCGCCGCCATGCTTGCTATCAATGGCATCCAGATTCCCTGCCGCGGGTGGATAGTGGCCCTGCGGTTGGCGCTGCTGCTCCGCGTGGATCGTGGAGACGTCGGTGGTGGGTTCTGCATGCGGAGTCACCAGGCGAGCTTGTTTTCCGTGACGTATGAAGTTTTTGAGATTCTGTATTGTACTCATGGTCGCGAAATGAGCAATGGTGAGTACAGGAAGAAAGGAAATAACAAAGCCAGAGAGAGAGGAGTGCAGGGTGAAGTGGGATGCATGCAGAAGAGGAAGGGACCGAAGGAGCTCGACAAGGTACAAGGGACAGTTCACTGCGGCATCAATGAATAGACGAATATGCGAAAGGAACAATTGAATGCTCTGAGGGCTGGTTGGAGGGTTTGCGCAACAAGAATGACGGTCCAATGGACACCCCACTTGCGCTAGTTCGGCCAGGAAGACAACGCCCAGAATAATGTGAGGGTGAAGGAACGCAGGGCCCGATAAATGCGGGAGGGGCAAGTCGAGCAGGGAAGCCCAGGGCAGGGTCAGGAGAATGAATCAACACAGCACGAGCCGTTATGTCGGAGGCGCAAAGCGCAGGCAAGGGAAGACAGCAAGTGGCGTCAAGAGGCACAGGACAGCTGCGCGCAGGCGTGAGAACCGTCGCGATTGTGTTGCAGAGAGAGAAATCCGGCTGTCAGCCTCGTACACGGAGAGAGAGAGAGAGAGAGAGAGAGAGAGAGAGAGAGAGAGATGGAGACGAGGAGCAGGAGGCGCAGGAGAAGTGAATGGATGCGGGCGAGCGCGAGAGAGCGATGTGGGCGCGAGGGCGGCCTATGACGCCGTGCGATCGGCGGGCGACGATGTCATGGTGCCAAGCCTCGCCTCTCGCCCTCGCCGACGACGACTAAGACCCAACTCGGGGGCTGTCCGGTTCTGGTCCAAGGCCGCCCTGGCTCTGGATCTGCTTTGTGCTCTACGCAGAGAACGATCAAGGATCGCTTCGGACCCAGTGCGGCCGTCCGGCCCTGCGAAACGCTTCCCCAGACGTGGCCCCGTCTCCAAAAACACGACCTCGCCACAGCTCTTCCTGACGGAGATGAGATCGATCCCAGACGAGGACATAGTCATCACCCCGCCACGACGATCCACTTCGTTCGGCTCCAGCCCAACAGGGCTGGTATTCTGCGATGCCAATCTCCCGTTCGTGAAGCCTAACCGTGCGGGGTCGAAGGGCCCTCTTTGTTGCCGGCGTGCAGACTAGAAATCCCGGCCCGGAACGCGACAACAGGCTGCAAGAACTACGGGCGTTTCTAGTGTACGGAACACACCGACCGGACTCTTGTCGTCTATGTTGTTCCTTACCCTTGCCCCGGGCCCTCGACGGTGACGCCGATTATGCCAGGTGTGATGATGATTCGTGAAAGGACGAGGAAAAGACAAGTGATACTGGGTAAAATGTGGCTCCACAGTGGCATGCTGGTGTTGATAAAGATGACAAAGGCAGAATTGATCTCCCTCTTGGATGGAAACAGGCAGACAGAGGGGGTGGTAGAGAAATGACACCGTTCAGGTAAAACAGTACACAGATCCCTTACCTCAACGACAAACGGCATCCTTATCAGCGTTCTGTTCCTTGGTCGAGAGCCTAGGTCTTGAAACGAGTCTGGGAGGAGTACGGTTCGTCAAGGTGGATGCGTCTTGGAGGAGAGAGGCGCTCAGCCTTGCCAGTGGTTCAATTCGAAGAGGCAGGCCAATTCTCGACGACGGTTGATATTGGGAGAAGTCAGTTGCTCCAGCTATCACAGTTGTAGAAACGGTAGCCTCTCGTAAAGTGAGTTACAGAAAGATCAGATCCTGCCTACAAGACCATTCACCTGAAGAAGAAGTGAGGTCTGAGTCCGCAGTCCTGTCCAGGCCTGGGCATCCGCTGACCTCCGCGAGTCTGGGCGCTCATCCGAGTCGACTGCCAGTCTCCGCGTGCCGCCAATGGCATACATGGGCTGCTCCGTTCGTCTCTGCAGCTGACCATCCGCTGCGACTGCGGCTGACGAATGAATGGCCTGTCGAACCCTGCTCTGGTGGCCTGGAGGCGACGCCGGCTCGGCTCTCCCCGACGATCCCTCTGTCACTCTTTGTCCAGAGTACCTTATAGGTCCTGGGCCATCGAGCCTCAGCTTCTCAAGCCCCTCCGGTAGGAAGGAGATCTACTGTGGGGTCGCCATCGTCATCGCCTGTCAATCGCCACATGCTCTCCAGCTCTGCAGAGCAGGGCTGCAGTCGGCACCAAGATCGACGCCCACTTCGGCCGGACTTCCAGGCATAGGTCTTTGTCCTGCGGAGACGGGGAAGAGCAGCGCGCTCCGTACGGAAGCAGAGTAATATTGGGACTCCGTACTCTTACATCATCGGGATGCTGCAGTGCGCGAGGCTGTGACAGTAGTACATACTCCGGCGGCTCTCGATACTGCCAATGATGATGAGACCTAATAATAATTTTGACTGACAAGCTGCATTCGGACCTGCATGTGCAGGACAACAGCCTCATACTGCTCTTTTTGGGGACCGGTACAGATTCCGTGCCTCCCCCAAAAGCCCCAGATGTTCGGATGCGGAACAATCTCAAAATTGCTTCATACATATGATCTGGCAACGTGGCTGTCCGCGTAATCCCATCTTTAGGTCCATATCTCCTTATGTTGCCAGCAATCCTGGCACAGGGGCCAAAGCTGGAAGCCGACCGTGGTTGAGAAGTCCACGCCATGGGCTTCCCCCGAGACGAACAAAGGGACTCGTTCCTGACGTTCCGTGCAATTCAGATTAAGCTACAAACTCTGATGGATATAGGACTGAACTTCGTGGTCATAAACATCTTTTCAAGTGATTCTCAGAGAGGATAGCAAATCCGCCTTTCAGGGGCTCCCTGCCCATGATGAACCAACTCACACTCCACGCTTCCATTCGAAAAGTGTCATACCTCGAAGTGGACCGTCAAAGGGAGCACATGGAACAATCCCCCTGTAGACTATATCTCTGCCCATGGGCACCCCAGCATGGACGAGAAGGCAGCCTAGAAGTCTTCGAGAAGGCTTGCAAGACTGCCTGGCAATAATCCCCCGAACTTCCGCACCGCGTCGTAACATCCTCCCCATCTTCTTGCAGATGACGTGCCATGTAGATCCTCAGTGCCTCGAAGGCTCTCTCTGAGCGAGTTGATTTGCCCTTGTTCGCCACGCAGTGAATCTAGGCCCCGTCCGATCTGGGCGGGCAGAGGAGACGAGGACGGCGACGTGCAGCGGCCCCTGGTCACTGGAGCGCGGGCGTCGCAGACTCGCAGCACACTCGAGTCACTCGACCGACCACCTCTCGATTCGTCCAGCGTCCTCTCCCTCCTCCTCCTCGCGCCCTCCTGTCCTGCCCGTCCTTCTCTTCGACTTCATCGTATCGTTCTCTCTCCGTCCGTCTCGTCCAAAAAAGCATCCGAGGCTGTGGCACTCGTCGATCTTGTCACGCCCCGATCCGCCCCCGCCAGTCCCTCCGGACCAGTGGACTCGTCCTGTTGGGTCTCTGTCCTGCCACCCGTTTAAGTCGACTGCTCACATCCACGACCCACGTCTGCTGCGCGCGCCGTTTACGCTCTAATAATAATAATCACTCCGTCTGCAACGTTCTCCATAGCGGCCGCCTCTTCCAAGATTACGATAATATTTCCTTTCCTTTGTCGCTATTCGTCTTTAGTCTTCCACTCTGCGATCCTTTCTCATGTACCACCATTCAACACAGTAGTCCTCTCAAATAGCACTTTTTTTTTCTGTTTCTCACCCGTCTGATACGGCTCGAATCCAATTTTCACGCATTTTGCTGTCTCGCCTGGCTCCTTGTATGCGCCTCTGAGCACAGACCCATTGGAAAGCGTTGTCGAATGACTTCAACGGCGGTGAGAGCAGTGCTCGCTGTTCTCCTGGAGCCGCAACTGTCGAAACAAACGTTGACCTGACTTTGTTATTTCGGATCATGAATTAACCCTTTGCTTTGTTTGTGCCGTTATGCGACAACTACATCTACACGTTTCCCATACCTAATTCGACACGTGTCATGCGATGACTCCGGGTGGCCAAGAGTGGAAACATTCCTCTGTGTTCCTGCAGTTCTTTCTAGGCCTAGTTTCACTTTAATGCTCGATCTTTTCGAAATGCCTGGGGCTGAGGTTGCAGGTACCTCCGTACTTCAACCGACACTCGAACGACCACATCTAAAAGCTCACAAGGCCCTCCCGCGCAAGAGAGACGTCATTCTTCAGCAAGGCACCATACCGATACAGAGTCCTTCCTCCGATGAAGATATCACGCCGGACGGCACTCCTGTCGCTACTGCTGTTCCGACCCTCCCTCTGACACCTCCCGGTAAGACCCAAGAGGAATACCATAGTAATGAACCAGACGCAACAAAACGTCGACCTTTCGAACCTGAGCGTGACATCAGGATTGTCACCCCGCCGCTTCAACTAAGCCCTCCAACTCCGGATATAACTCCACCTGGGGCAACCTCTTTGAAACAGAAGACCGGAACTCATCCTCCTGGCCAGCCTTCAATGTCGTCTAGAGCGGAGTCTTTTAAAACTGCGCAGGAGGCCTTCTCTTCCGATGATGAGGCAGAAGCATTAAACCGCCCGGGCCACTCGCTGTGGTCGAGCAGGCAGAGACTGTCGCCGCCCAATAAGTCCCCGGCAAATGGGCTTCGCACACGGCCAGATGCCTCTCCTGTCACTCCAACCCCGAAGAAACAAGGCGTTGTGGAGCGCGTCGCCAGCTTTGACTCATTTGACGGGGAGTGGATAGATAACCGCGAAGCGGAGTCTGCCACATCACCTAGTGAGCCAAAGCATAATCCACGTGGTTGTCGCCCTAATCAAAACGACAAAGTCGTACCTCCAGTGGCTGGCGGTGCGAATGCAAAACACTTGGAGGCTTCTCTTGCCCGTGAAAAGAGTCTTCGTGAACGGGTTCAAGAGTCACAGAATGCTCCTGTCAGTCGCTCGGCTGAAAAGTTTGGAGAAGATATCGGTTGGCACCCAACGACACATAATACGCATCTGAGTGAACAACCTGATTCTAGGAGATTGTCCGGATCGTCGACGACATCCACAGTCCAAGCTATGATAGTCGACTCACCACCGCAGAGGAGGAGAACCCTACGCCATATGGGGAAGAAATCATGTCTGCGCTCCGCCTGTTCCCCTACTCCCGAATCGAACCGCATGTCACTGGTTTCTAGCACCGAATCGCCGCATCGACTCGTCCACAAAGCTGCCCGCATAACAGATCAACACCGTTGGAGTGTAACGTCCATCCTGTCCGTTTCAACGAGCGTCGCCTCCAGCGAGTTGCAACAGCAGCCAGAGGTTATTCCTGTTGTTGTGGTCCCGGAACGACGGTCATCCATAAAGTCTTCTTCCACCCCGGTCAGCAGGAATCCATCCGTAACTCGTTCTCAAGGATCGACCCGCCGGCCGACCACTGCTCCGGATGGTAGTACTGGCTCTTGGGACCCTCCACGTCGAAAGAAGCTTACGACGTCGGACTCTATGTCCTCCATTTCGGGTTCTAAGGCGACGAACTCGAGAGGTCGTGGTATCACCCGACCTGAGATCCCCCCACGGAGCTCCTCTTTGTCGGCCCCTACGAGCAGGAATAATTCAAGAGCGGCGTCACTTACCGCAGAGAGCTTAGAACGCCATACGCTGGCCATGGAGCTAGAATTTGAGAAACAGCATGTCAAGCAGCTACATCCAAACAGGACGGGCGAAGATATCCAGCCCGAGTCGCAGCACGTCCCGGGGGCTTCGAATCAGCAGTCGGCTCCACATGGAGCTGATGAGACGCATAATCTTCGTCCTCCGTCAATACCTTTTACTCAGTCGTCTTCCCCAGGGCCAGTGGAAATCAGCGAGGCAACCGCAGTTACTCTCTTCCCGCATAAGAACGAATCTGTATTGCTCATCGATCAACACACGCAGCCTGAATCGCGCGCTGTCCAGACTCGGCAGACGTCCCCTACCTACCTTGGCGGCCCTGATAATCCTCGGACACCGGAGGTATCTTCCAAACCAGACGCAGTCGACGTCGAGTCGCAGCTTAAGAATCCACCTTCGCCGTCGAAACCACCGGCATTCAAGATTATTCCACCAACGCCAATGAACGAGGTAGAAAGCCAACTTGGAGGTCAACAGGGTGATCAAGGAGAGAAAAATCGGGAAGAGAGCGGCACTCCTAGCCGTCGACTTGGACTAGTTAGACGCGCATTAAGTGCCAGACATCGCTCTGAATCTGCCCCTTCCTTGACGCGGTCCCTTTCGACCAGGTTGGCCAGAAATCGAAAGGCTGGAAATGACATTGATGGCAAATTGCATCCTTTTTGGCGGCCACGTGGATTTTGGGACGAGTTCGACAACCCTGAAGGTGAAGGTTCCCACAAGCCGGACGTTGTGGATAACGGCGATAGAGAAGATAGCGATATGGTTGTGGGAAATACCCTGGGCTTGCCTCAGAAACGGACCCCTCTCAACGGTCCTCTGTCTCTCGTTCGACGAATCTCAGAACCGACAAGGCGCCGTGACCGCAGTACTCTCCGCAATCGGTCCAGTCAGAGCAGCCTTGCTGGGAGGAGGGGCCGTGGGATGTCTCGCCCTCGTCATCAGAGTCGCCTTCACTCCATGCCCGCTTTAAGCTTGAAATTCCGCTTTATCTCTCTAAGAGATTTACAACAACGCCAGAGAGATGCGCGACGGCGGCGGGAAAATGAGAAATGGGAAAGAAAGGAAAGAGAAATCAAAGCAGAGTATTGGAAAAACAATTTAGGTGGGCTCGAGTGCCGAGAACAGCAATAATGGAAGGATGCGATGAGCCGCAGCAGCTGCATCCACCCGAATCACCTAGTCAAGCGTCGGTCTGGTACCGTGCTTGATCTTGTTTTTAGGTACAATTTATTTTAATCTGTTTTTGGTTTCCCTTTTATTCTTTCTTATTTTCACTTTCCTTGTTTTGGCTTTTCACGATACAATTATTTGAATGATTGGACGTGATTTTTGGCTGTTCTGATTCTTCTGTTGGCCATATATCCTTTCATCCCTTTGCAGCTCCCCTTTTTTTTCCCCCCTTTCCTTGTCCCAGCAGCCACTGGGTACTTCATATACACTTTGGATTCAGCTTACGGCTGATGAGATGTGAAGACGACACGACATGATACTCAAGCCACAAGAAGACTACGAGCCAAGATAAGACGCATCGAATATATGATGACTGTGATGATTCACGATTAACGAAGCGAGTTCTCAATCTACCTGCGTGCTTGTTTTCCATCTACGTACGTTTTGGGATTTGAGTTAGTTCTCTCTGTGGGCAAAGCTTGTATACTAGTAATGTTTCTTGCGCTGCGTCACAGATGAAGTCTTACGGATAGGATAGCCAAGCTAGCAATAAACGAACCCTCTTGGGAGGTATCTAGGTAATTAATTGGCTTTGTCTCGTAGAGACTAGGAAACGCGCAGTAACGTCGACAAGACCTCAAGCGACATTAGGTGGTAAAAACTCATTCAATGGAAAGAGGTAACCATAACCCCATGCTCTCATGACCCGACACAATCGTTCTATCGATCCAATCGATCGCCCAATAAACACTTCCCAAGACTTCCCCTTCTTTTTCTTCCTTCCTCTCCGTTTCAGTTATATATTATATTGCTTCTTCTTCAACTGACCCCCCGCCTCCTTGACCCCCTCGACCTCCCCCGAACAGCCATACTCCCGTACTCCGCCTCCCGCTCCTGCCGCCGCCTGATCGCCTCCTCGCTCTCCTCCTCCCCTTTAAGTTCCTCTGCCCTTATCCCAGTCGGAGTCATAGTCCCTCCGGTGGCTCCTCCGGAGGTTCCCTCCCGCACCTCCCGCACCGCCCTCACATGCGCACGCATCCGCTCCAGGACTCCCGGGTCCAGGAACGGCTGCGGGGGGCGCGACGCGTCGAATTCGATCACGGTGGGCTCATGTCTTTGCCCTTGGTCCTGTCCTGTACTTTGGGTCGGGGCGTCTTTCGCTCCCGCGGCAGTAGCTGTAGCTGTGGGCGTGACAGTCACCGTGGAAAAGGCCGGCCTGCGGATCTGGATCTGGGCCGGGACGGCGCTGGGGTTGAGGGTCCTGTGGACGCCCCGGAAGGAAGGGGAGGTCGAGCAGGGCGGGAGCAGGGCGCGTTTGGTGGGGATGAGGAGGGTGGAGCGTGGACGTCCCCCACGGGTTTCAGGCTGGGGTTGGGGCTGCGGGGAGGATGTCATTCTTTATTATCTCTTTTGTCTGCAACGGTAGGTAGGGTAAGGGGCGAGAGAGTATGGGAGTCTTCATTCAGGTTCCCGCATTAATTAATTGTGATGAGGGGTATTTCATTTGACTTTTTTGATTGGGTTTAGATTCCGGCATGGAGGGTCACGTTCAGGTAGGTCGGTGGGTAGATCATGGTTGGCGAGGATCAGATCAGATCAGATCAGATAGGATCCCCTGCGTAGGTGGTGGTTGTTGAGGGACGCGATCGCGAGCCGAGCTAGGACGTGACGCCACTACTGATAAGACCGAGAGCATGTGACGTTATCTCTTATCGATATGGCACGTGCCGCGCGGTGGTCCTCACATCTTATCTGAGAGTTTACTGCCTACGTCAGGAACATCAAAGTGTCTGAAGTAGAGGTACATGCAGCGACTTCTGATTCGGGCGGACTTGATACATAATTATGCATATGGAAGTTTTTAATGGAAAATGTAGATCTCTTCCTCACCGAATCGTCCCTCCTTAACTGAACCATCGTGTTTTACAGCTTCAACGAGAACGCTGAAGGCCTCGGATTGCCATTATAGCAAGCACAATTTTCATCAGTCAAGTTACATGCTCCCTCTTTGACCAGAGCACTCCTGTTGAACTCCTGCGTGCTCTGGGGCACGTCCAGCGCCGGGTTGAACTCGAAAAAGTCCGCCGGCTTGAGCGAGACCGTGATGACCTCGACCGGCATGACGGGGAAGTCCTCGACTCGGGGGTTGTGCGTCATGCCGAACGTGTGCCAGACGACGATGTCCTGGTTCCGCACGTCCTCGTTCCGCGCGGCGTAGTCGGACACGCCGTCCATCTCCTCCAGGCTCTGGTTCGTCCACTTGCCGCCGGCCCAGAGGTCCCCGTCGCGGTAGCGCGTCACCCAGATGTGGTGCTCCGCGAAGCGGGCGCGCCGCCGGACGACCGAGTTCTTGCCGGCGAGGAGCAGCTGCGAGGGTTGCGGGGTGAGTTTGAACCCGACGGGGTTGCCCGAGATGCGGTTGAGCTTGTTCTCGTTGACGATCTTGAAGACGCGGTTCTTCTCGGGGGCGGCGTCGGCGAAGGTCGACTTCTCGAAGGGCGTTTTCACCACCCTCCACGCGTTCCCGTGCGGGTTCTCCTCGTCGCTTTCCGGGACGGGGATCGAGTCTTCCTGGATGAGCGTGTTCGCGCTGCCGTCGAGCATCGGGTCGATGCGCAGGCAGAACAGATGCTGGTGGTTCTGTGCCAGGACGCCCGGGGAGACAACATTGCCCCAGGAGCTGCGCTTTCCTTTGTCGATCAGCGCCGTCGAAACGATGCCCGTGGCCCTCGTTTCGAATTCGATGGTCCCGCTCTGGTGGAACAGCCAGGCAAAGATGTACTCGTAGTTCCCAACGGTGATGATATTCTGGACAACTAACGTCCGTCTGCGCGTGATCGCGGCGACCGATGTCCGATGGCTTGTGTGCTTCCAGCCAATGCCCGAGTCTTGTTCGTGCAGACAAATCACGTTGGGTGCCTCGACTGGCTCGCCATTGGGGTCGTTGAGCCAAGCGCTGAAGTACTTTATCACCCCCAGACAATCGCAACCAAGTTTGAGATTGTTCGAGCAGCTTCCAGCCCCGGAGTCCCCAAAGTCGAATGCCTGCTTTCTGTTATATGGCGTCCTTGGATCTTTTCCCCCAAGCCATCAGTTTATATGATCTCCACCTTGAGGTATACGTGCAGCAGTTGACACAGGTCTCACTCACCACCGTAGGGAACCGTCATCTCACTCATACTAAGACGATAGAACAGTTTCCTACCATCGTACCTCACGTCGTGGATAGTCATTCCCTCCCGATAGTTGAAGCCGACTCGGAACCGCCATTTCTGCCACTGGACAAGATTCTCGTCGGTGACGGTGAAACTCGGGCCCTCCGGCTGGACGACCTGCAGCGGCTTGAGGTCCCGCCTCACCGGCACCTTGATCAGATCGGGATGATATTCATTCTCGACGCAGTGGGCCAGCGGTGCTTCGGGGCCCGTGTTATGTCTCAGACCGTCCTCCTCGCCGCCCGTGGCGAGGGTGTCGATCCGTACGATCTTGTTTTGGAAGACATCCAGGACCGGCGATATCGGGAGCGGAAACGCATACTGGTTGCTGTCCGGATGGTTGTGGGGCGCGCGGGCGTAAAGTACGGCTTGGATGTATTTGGGGGTTTCTAGATTGGAGTCCTTGTCCGCGCCGTAGGGCCAAGTGTCGCACTGGATGACGACGTCTCCGGGGAGATGGAGCTTCTTGACGGATTCCATGACCCAAGGGTCTGTTAATATTGTCTTCGCGCACTCTCGTATCTCTGCTCTGTAGTAAACGCGCTCGATCAGTATTGCAGCCTTGAAAGCGTTCCATGCGTATATACTCCTAAAAGGTACCTAGGTAGTAGGTAGTACGCTGTTCAGAGACGAATATCTCACCTATCGAAGTGTGCATGCTGTCCCTTCCTCGCCTGCTCCAGACTAACCTCCGTTCCCGTATCCAGACTCACAACGCTCTCATACAGGTCCCGTCCACCATTCGTGGTGTAGATCACGGACGCCAGACGCGGTATATACGGCCTTGATCCGGCCGGGACTCCCGCGCTCTCTGCGTCCAGGTAGGGCATCAGCAGCGCCTTGGGCGGCTCATGGAGTGAGATGTTCTTGATCCGGAACCCATAACCATCATTCTTCTCCCTCTCCCGAACGGTCTGGCTCACGATCTGAGCTGCCCTGCGTATCTCCGCTGGATTGAGATTGTGAAGGGGATGTGGTCGGAGAACTGGATCAGCCATGTCTCTGTAAAAGATCTCAGAACGAAGAAAATATGTAGTAGCAGTATGTAGTAGTAACTCTGTATCTAAATGGTCTTGTCCCTGCCGATTGATATCAGCCCGCTGATATGTAAAGCCAAAAAAATCTATCTGCCTGATCAGTCCAACAACCGGGATCCTTTACCCATAGCTATCCTTCGGCGTGGCCGCCTGGAAGAATCGGACTCACCAGCGGTCCTTTGCCGATGCAGTATCTCGGCTGACAGGCGTCTTCATCCGAGTCTCTCAAGCGCCCCGTAGGATGTCACTATACTAGAGTTAGCAGCCTGTCACGACTTCTGCGGGGGCCGCGGAGTTGTACATACCAATGGCGAACAAGAATTGGTGGAGATGTGGTGAGCGTGCTCCCCAGGGTGCCCTCGCGTCGACCTTCCAGAAAGGGTGCCCGACTCATGACAATCCCTCCGATCGATTCACACGCATTCAGTAGCTGGTGACCCTGGAACCCGACCTCTAGGTGCCAACGATAGATGATGAGAATGGGGAGAAAGAAGACTTCGCAAGGGGTTTGAGCCGGTTTTTATTATCATTTTACATAATTTGGTTCAGTTGATTGCTTCAGCCTAGGTATCAAGTATGTTTGCTCTTCATTGATCCTGACATGCTGGGCAGGCCAGAGTCCATGTCACATGCGATACACAGCCTATCAAGTAGCAGATATGGATTCTATGTATCTGCTTGATCCCAGAGCAGACCTAGATCTCAGGATCTTGCATATGCAGGTTCTCGAAGATCGCCATATTCCATACAGAGCCTACTCGAATTAGTTCAAGCCCCACACTATCAAATGTAGAAATCCAGGCTTATCATCATGCTGGCTGATTTACAAAGGATGGCCTGCTACATCCCAGATTCGGCGCTCGCAGAAACCCTGTGTGGTTGGTGCCGGTGATCTGCTAGTGGAAGCATATTATTCATATCCAGATTGAAAGAGTTCAATTTATTTATATCCTCTTGAGTTTCATTTTGTCAAAAAATTTCCCTTCCGCTATATCAATCAGCTTTCACAATGTAGGAGTCCGTTTTTCAAGAAAGTCAATGACAAAGAATGACACAAAGTCCAGTAAGCCGCAAATAACGACAGAAAGGTACACTTGATTTTTCCGCCCAGAACAATAACCCCCATTAATACATAAACACATGCACATATACGCTGAGCGCGTATCAGAAATCAAGACAATATAACACACAAAAACAGATCTGAGAGACGCCGTGAATATACAGTCAAGAACAGTTGTACATGTCGCTCGTTATCAATCAAAGAAGAACCCGGGACGCCTCCGCTTTCTCCGACCATGGAAGCCAGTGCTCGAGAGCGATTGATCCCGTTTGGTATGAAGAGCACGAGAAAAAAAAATACAAGGTGAAAAAGCACAATCGCCTAAGGAGTCATGATAGATGCGAAGAATGTTCATGGAAAATGAAAGAGTAATCGTCACAAGTACTGATGTCTACGCGATGCCCTGTTCCAAGCCTTGCACCGCTGTATATGAGTAAGGGAAGTCGACCAGGCCATCTAAAAGCCAATTCAACGGGTCAAAGACTTCGTAATTCGGTTCCATAAAGCCTGTGATGGAGCTCGGCAGGCTACCGACTCCGTTGTTGGCAGAAGGTAGCCCGAGGTTGGTCTGCGGCAAGGGCGGAGCAGGGGCCAGACTGGGATCACCGCCAGTGACTCCTGGAGTAGATGATGACGTACGAGGCGGGGCAATAGACGACGCTGCAGAAGAATCCGAAGAGTCTGGGTTGGTTGGATTCTTGAGGTAGGCTACAAGAACGTTAGGGAATGCTTGGTGCAGACTGGGGATGGGAGATCAACGTACCTTCGATGTTTCTTCCTTTTGTCTGTGCATCTTCTCTCCATCTCCATACGGAGTCAAAAACGAGTGACATGCTCATGCGGCATCGCACTTTCAGTTGTAGTGAATTGTCAATTTCCGCATTATTTGCGGACCGTTGAGTTGGAGTCCCGCCTATCCTCCACATCTGCGCTAGCACCTCTGCCAGTCGTTCCGGGAGATCATTGCTGGAAACGGAGATTCCCCGAATTGCCCAGATCGTCCGGTTGAAGAGATTCTTGGAATACTCGATGTCAATGTGCGCTGCAAAGAAGCTTTTACAGAGCTTCAAGAGCGTAAAACCGCCCGCTACCATCATCTGGCAGACATAGTACGGCGTGTAAGAAAGAACGGGACCGACATGCGTCTCGAGATTCAATGCGGCTTCCAGGAAGTTTGCTGTTGCAACATGCAGGGCGAGGAGGCGCTCGCGGTAGTCCTTGGCCGTCGGGTTGTCAAAGAATGCGGAGAGATGAAGATGAAGATTGGAAGCGCGGAGATACAGGTCAGTGATCGCTGGTGGCGGTTAGCCTAATCTTCGTGTGAAACCAAACAAAATCGGCCATACAGTCATTCTCTGATCTAAGCTGGTGTTCAAGATCATCAAAGTCCTTCGACAGGAAGGATACCAATGTCGATCTCTCCTGCTCACTGGCCAGTCCGACAGGATCCCGTCGATTGCTATAGAGCGTCTTGGTGATTTTGTCACAGAATCTCTCGATCTCTAGTCTAGGTTTGATATCCGCTGGGAGCTTAAAGTTGGGATCCGTCGATTCACTCGCAGATAACGTCCAATCGTACAGAGTCGAGGGCGGCTGTCCATAGCCAGTTGCGACCCTTTCAAAAATTAGTTTCGGCCTCGCAGGTTCATTTCGAAATCATGATACCGCCTAAAAAAAGGGAAATGGACGGGACTTACCTTTGGGCGACAATATTACAAACAGCCCACGTCCTGACTTTGTCTCTCAACTCCGCTTCGATCAGCTCAACTCTAAACTTGCTAAAATCCTGGACATGCGATGGCCGATGAAGGCCAAGTTGCATGGCAACTTGCATCATCATACCACACAGCATGAATGTTGGGTCCGTTGAGGTGCTGCTTGTCGGGAACGGCCACGTGCAGAGCAAACATAGGGCTTTAACGACATGGTAGCTCTGTGGGATGTCTGCCAGCGTACTCCATACCAGTCTCGTAACAGGGGCGGCCAGCGAATTTAAAAGGTGAGGATCTGTCTGATACCGTCGAGCGCCGACACTGATTATGGTCCAGAACAGCAACGGAGAGGCCGAGTAATAGTCGTCCGGGGATTGTTCTCGGTCGAGGAACGGTAGAAAAGGATGGTAAAACGTGAAGAAACTATTCAAGTCAGTTCTGCAGGCGGATACGAAAGGTCGACAATCCTTACAGATTGAATAACTCGGTCACCCTCTCGTTCACGACGATAACATCCTCAATCCTTTTGAACTGCTGGTTTCCATTCCTCAGGTAGCTGGAGCCATCAAAGCCGGACCGCAGATCAAGCAGCGACGCGACCGCCTCGTGCGAGCCCATGTACTGGTCCGCGGACATGCCCGACGGCGTCTGGTACACTCCGGCCCCGTTGGCCACGGGCGCTCCATCTTGCTTCCCGGCAGCAGCAGCAGCAGCCGCCTGTGCTTGCTGGAGGGACTGCTGATGTTGCGCAATCTGCTTTCTCAGCTCCACGATCTCCCGCTCCATCTCAGCGTTCCGGCTGCGCTTCCCAATGCGCTTGAAGTTGGATTCAATCTTGCATTCGAGCTTCAGGCGGCGGCAGCGGGAGCAGGAGGTGAAGGGTTCCTGGATGACATCGCATCGGAGCTGCGATAGCGCACAGTCAGCACGTCTTGCTTGCGACGAACTGTCCAGTGGGTACAGTCACAACAATGGAGACACCTCGGTCGCCTTGTCGCAAAACGATGAACTTACCTTCTGCTGTCGACACTCGTTGCACGCGCGCTTGACGGGCTGGCGCTTCTTCTCCTCTTGCGGCTGCTCGGGCGCCGGCGCCTCCTCGACGCTCTCTGTGCTCGCCGGGGAGCTGTCCATGCCGGCCGCAGCGACATTGCGTTTCCTTGCAGGCGCCAGGCCGTTGGATGCGACAGCAGCGGCAACCGATTGATGGCTGCCGCCGCTCCTTATCGGGCTCGCGACAGCAGCAGCATTGTTGCTGCCCGTTGGCCCCAGGTCCCCCTTCACCCCTCCGCCTCCGATCCCGCTCGAACTTCCCCCGAGAGACGCCACGCTGGGAACGTTGTGATACGGACGATCGATAAAGCTCGGGCACGAAAAACGACGGCGCGGCCGACGAGCAGGCGCAAGGGTCTCCGTTCACGCGCGCGGAGTGGGAGGGGTTCGGGTCCTCTGCCTCTGCAAACACGGTGTCTTCACGCCCTCCTCAGCCGGTCACTCAATGCTTCGCGCTGGCCGCAAGCTCGCGGGCCCCTCGATGGAGGATGAGTAACTGCGCGCGGCCGGCGGGGGGCCGCGTTCCGATCTCGCTCGCCGCGAGGGCACGTGAGTCTCGCCCGAGAGACAGATCACGTGACACGGCGCGTGGGCCGCACCCCGCCCGGAGATCGTCGGAGATAACGGGGTATCTGCTATCAAGATCTATTTCAAACACACCCGAGAGGGATTGTCTCAAGTTGGATGCCTGACTATTATTGCTGAGAATCTCACAAACGGGATCAGAGCGGAGGATCCTGGCACGGCTTGTGGGGATGCATCGCGTGTCTGCCCTGCACCGCCGCTGCGAGGCCTGCGCATTTCGACTGGGTTTCAGCCTAACGGCGTGCGCTGCCTCGACACAGCCCACGCGGACAGAAGTTTATAATCCATCTCCGACCCGCGTAAAATGCGAGCATCGCTGGAGATTAAGAAGTTTGATGCGCTTATGATTGTCTATTGTGATTCTTCTTCTGCTATCAGAGCTGTTGACATGCAATTCTGTGGATTTGTTTCCTAAGCATGACATGATATGCTGCTTGTTTTCCGATAATTGAAAGAACTTCATCCAGAGCGTATACAATAAACCGGCTCAGCGTGAGAGAAGAAATGGCTTCAGGGCTCGAAGAGAACCCGCCAACGGGAAAGCCTGTTGTCAAAACGGATGATCCTCTCCCTTATGACAATCTCGATGAGTCAACTCTGGTGATTCCAGAACTTAATCCCGACGATAGCCCAGGGCCATCGCACAGCACAACCGTCACAAGGGATCAGTGTATTGTCCATCTCAAGTTGTCGGCTGTACTCGCAGATCTCCGCGACAGTATCAGCAGCCATGATGCTCTGTTCGGGAACCACGATTCTCAAGCGAATGAATTCCTCACGGACAACATGAGGAACCAAGCGCGCGGTCAGATTAAGGAGAAACGCTGGGCCGTATATACAGCAAGGGCAGTCGACCGTTTCGCTTCGTGGTGGAGAGCCTGCATTCCAACTACCGGCCCGGCTCTTGTCTAATATCGATGGGGCTATCAAACCAGGCAAGAATTCACGTTGGGACCATTTCTTCCCCAACCACTTCATCCTGCTCCACGCCCGTGAACTCCTTCGGTTCACCTACCCAAGATTGAAACCAGATACTACCATGACGAGGCTGCGCGATTTCCTCGAGCGGAGGATGAAGGACAATGACATAATTCGGCGAGCGAACAACACCAAATCCAACTCTGTCATTCTGCGCGAAGCGAAGACGGCTGTTCGACGGATGATGTCTTGCTACTGAGATAACAGCTCACCCTTTGCCCTCGACCTCGTCGGAGCCGTCGTCCGCCAGGGCACCTTCGTCCAGAAGATGGACAAGCTGAACTAGATACATTCGCCCTCCCTGGCCTCGATGATGGACCGTCTCATCAAGAAGTACCGGGTTTTCTTCACCATCATGGCAAGGGACCCTGGACGCATGGCCGTTCCCTCACTGGACGTGGATCTCGCCTGGCACACGCACCAGCTCTCCCCCCATCGCTACTACGACTTCTCCGTCAATGAGACATCGGGAATATTCATCGACCACGTCGACAAAGTCGACGAGAACAAGCTCCCGGAGGGCTTCGGATAGACCAGCAAAATGTACCAGAAGCTCACTGGTGGCGAGATCTACAGCGAATGCACCTGCTGGTACTGCGAGGCCACCCGGGCATCGCATGTCCACGATGGCGTCTTCGCCTCCTCCTCCTCGGGCGCCGGAGCGGCTGCTGCAGCCGCCAGCCTGTATGGGAGACCCTATATCTCCTCCGATCCCGAAAAGAACGCGCACATCTCCGCCCACAACGCCGTACGCGCGCGGGGCACAACCGTGCCGGGCCGGCAACTGCTCAAGGCCCTACAACTCAAGGCGGCTTACGAGACCGCCCGTCGCCGGGCAGAAAAACGGAATCGTCCCAAAACTGCACCACCAACACTACCACCACCTCCTCCACATCCTCCTCCACCTCCGCAGCCGCCGGCTGCACCACCACCGGCAGAGGTTCCTCCCGTCTCTCCGCAGCTGCCCGCGGCCACTGCGCCCCCGCAGGTTCCTGCGATGCAGTTGCCGGCAGCACAAGGCAGGAGAGACATACAGGCTGGGTTATTCGTGTAAGCGTCCGGATGGATGCTCTGGTCGTGCATGTGTTGGTTGTGCAGGTTGATTAGGTTGATTAGGCTATCTACAAACTTCTCAATCAACTCGAAGAAATCGAAGTCGGTTTTATCCTTCTCATGGGAACGACGCTTTTCAGAGTCTTCCGCGCCTGAGGTTAGGTTAGATCTGGTTGATACATGGGCTGGCCTAGCAGCCACCACCTCCTCCTACAGGCTCAGGTCAGTAACTCAGTATAAAGCAGATGAAGAGCAGTTGACTTACCGCAGCCTACGGCCTTCTATGTCAGTGATGCATCGGATGTTCGTACCTGTTACTTCCTCGATACTACTTTTCCTTTGAACTTCTCGTATAATATCCAGACTTTCGAGTTGCTTTCCTAGTTTCTGAATATTTGGACTTAATGACGATATACTGTACATTCCAGTCAGTTGAATCTATCCTGATACATTACCAAAACAAGTACCTAATATACATTACAAGCAGAACATCTTTATTACGGTACATTTAGATACAGCTAGAGAGTCATCTGTCAGCAATGAGCAACGCTGCGTGAATATTTTAGACATGCTCCACATCTCCAGCCGTAGAACAGACAGAATATATGAACAAGAAAAGGCCTTACTAGGCGCACAGTGTGCATACATAATTGTTGTTGATTATTATTCCCATATAGAAGTAGTAACAGTGTATCTTGTCCTGGGCCTCTATGGATCAAAAAAAACTCCACATTTGCCGCATCTACATTTTAGATTCACAAGTGCGGTTCTGTGAAATAGCCACCACTAAATGAGCCTCGAAGGTAGACTTGACGTAAAGCCAGAAATAAAAGTCTTGAGTGATTGATTGAACAGAAGATGCCCTTATGCTGTTACCTTTCTGAACTGACTGTGTGCAACACATCTTCTGTAGAAAAATACCTGCGGTTGGAGATGCTCTGGTATATTATATACAGTGGCGAATTCCCACGGGAAATGGAACAAAATCTCTCACCAAGCGTAATTTCCAAAGGGGCTAAATCGAGATGTGGAAAATATAAGTATGGATGTAGATTCATATATCCAATACTAGATCAACCAAGCTTTCTGCCAGGGTATATGTGCCAGGTCATTCCATCAACAAACCGAGGACGATCATAAAGTCATGAAAACAAAGCCCCAATAGAAACAAGTAAGAGCAGAATTGTCTCAATCGTAACTGTGAGAGTCACATAACGAAACATTTACCTTGTCCTTTCCTCCGCCTTTCGTTAATTGTCCGTACACTGCATTGCTCAATCCGTTCTCGCCAATCCTCCGGCTGCCCATCATGTGGTAGTCTCAAGCCAGTGGGATCTGTGGGTATCCTACGTCCCGTTGCTGTAGAGTCCGGCACAGCCTCGTCGGTCGGTCTCATCGACGATCCAATGTCCTGCGATCGCGATCGAGATCCCCCGACGCCTCGAACCCCAGAGCGAGATCGCAGCCTGGGGATTGTTTCCAGACGATTGATTCTAGACTGATGAAAATGGAGATCCGGTGACGACATTGAAAATGGGTGATAACCTGCGAGAGATCTGTTTCCGGTACTTTGAGTAGATGACTCTTCTATCTGGTCACTTGACAACGGTTGGTGTGCTACGTCCCGAGCAGGTGCAGGTGACGATTGCCCTCCACGTTGATTTCTTGGAGAGAGCAAGCGAGAAGCGAAGGGTCTGGTGCGATATTGAGATTGTCTCTCCGGATTCGCTCTCTGAGGCGCGGTTGACTGCGATGGTGGAAGATTAGTGCTGAGATCAGAATGTAGCTGTATCCTTGTATCTGGCTGTGGTTGTGAAAGGGAAGAAGAAAGATGGGTTCGTTCTTGTAAAGTAATGTCAGTTGATTGGAGCGAAGCTCTCGTTGGAGATCTCAATGAACCATCCATCAATGGCTCGGCCTGAGTCAATATTGAGCTTGCTTCGTCAGCAACAGGTACAGGTGGAAGTGTATGCTGCAGGGAGTGTGAATGAACCTGAGGAATGTTGTCTGTAGTGGTCGGGACACCCGATGGCAAATCATCCTGTCCAGGGGGGTGCATCGAAATTTGCATTGTTCTTGTCTGAACTTGACCACTGATACTAGCTGGATTCACGGCAGATGTCTCCCTTCTTCTTTGAAGCACATTCCTGTGTCTGCCACTTTGCCTAACACTTTGCCTGACTGATGATTCTCTCGAAGTTCTTCTCCTTCCCAGAGGAATTCGAGAACTGGAAATTGTGTTTATTCTTTCAACAACAGTGCGCGATCGTGTTATCGCATTTCGTGCCATGGAGTCTAAACGAGAAGTGTGTGCTCTGCGAACCTGAGGGGGCACATCGCCCACTCTCTGAACGGGTTCTGTCATAGAGGGTAGGAGGAGTCTCCTGATCTCTTCCGGGAGAGGAGTGTCGGGTTCCCGAGTATAAGGAGGAGGGGGTGGAACCCAGTCATCCGCGTCACTCTCATGAGGGATCCGGGGAATTTGCTCTTGGGGCTCGGTGGTATCTCCACGATAACGTGGATTATATCTCCCACGACTTGCAGCAGCCGCAGTAGCAGCACGATGCAGCGTGTCACGAGATCGAGGCTGTGTATTACTATAAGGGGAATCCAGAATATGAGCATTATCACTCGGCTCCCAGTCAATGGGAGAGCTCGGTTGAGAGTGGCTTCCTCCTTGGTTGCTTGACAACAACTTCTGAGAGCTCCCGGTTGCGGCTGGGAACGATTCGCGAGCCGCACTTGCTGATCGTTGGCTGAGAGGATTTCGCGGCGATTCAACTACACCGCGATGTAATTGAGTTCTCCTTCTCTCTAACTCAACCTCGGCATCAAGACTAGGGTTCTGCTCTCTTAACATTTTTGGTTCCGCTTCTCCCACTTCGATCGTTATCTCCTTCACCTCGCCATTCTTTGTAGATCGCTCGAAGTCAAGGATAAGGACTCTGCCCCCGTCAATTGGAACACTTTCCCCGCCTAATTCTGAAGAGGTGACGCCACCAGGAGCCACAGCAACCAATCTATGGCGCAACAAGCCTTGGTCATCTGCTGACTGCGGTGGGAGGACCCAGCGTGCTGCCGTAATTCCTGGAATGTCGGCCACCTTATGTCCTGTGACCAACACACTCGGTTGGGTAATCGTCCGCTGCAGCCTCTGGGAGTTATCCCGCCCAGAAGCAGACGATCCGTCCCAACGACGATCGATTAGAGCTTGGCTCGAGTTCTGAGTTCCGCTTGCTTCCAGCGTCGGACTTGACAAAGGCGCAACGTCAATTCGATCGGGCAAGCCATATAGCCAGAGACCGGAACCCTGGAATCCCAACACAACAAGCTCACCCAAGCTGTCTGCAGCTGGTATTGTAAGAGGTGGCGGTTCTTCTAATCCGTCATCAGGACCTGGGCCAACGAAATATGTGACCCCTGTCCTTGCGTCGTTAATCTTAACTGCTCTGAATGCTTTTATTTGTTTGTCATAGCCAATGACCCAACTTCCTTCTCCTTCTGCGTGAGGAGGAAGTAGAGATGCGTGACTGTAGTCTGGTATGATGTCGGGAAACAGTATCTGTGTCGTCCACAGACGACTTTGAACATCTCGAGCAGTAGCATCCGTCCCGGAGTCTGTGTAAAATGGTGCCGAAATGCTGACTACGCTAGTCCTGTTTACATCAGTTGATGATCCAAGCAGTATGGTACCATCCGAAGAGAAGGAGATCGAATCGACACCGACGCATCGCACAGCTCTTCGTTCAGCCGCGACAGCATTTTCTCCCAAAGCGTATACCTCGATGCCACAGTCGTACGCAATTGCCAGTACGCTACCGGTAGGAGAGAGCGCAAGGGCTCGCGGGACGTCGTTCAGCGTGAAAGCCTGGACGTGCTTCGCTTCCTCATTTGAGAGGCTGTAGATATTCACCTGGTGCTTAGAGGAGATTACGGCAAGAAGCTTCCCATCGTCTAGAATGGTGGCGCCCAATGGTTTTCTCGGAGTCTTCAGCTCATGCTTCACCGTGGCCGGATGTGATGTTAAATCGACAACGAATATCCTTGAGGAGCTCAAACAAAGAAGCATCTGTCCATTTGCAGAAAAAGAGAAGCTGAATGCCTCTCCGTGCGGAAATGCAGTAGACGAGCTCACGGAGGTAGATATGAGTTTGATGAGAGTGGTACGGGGTCTGAGGAATACTTCGAATGCGTTCCGTCTGATCTCACATGCAAATCTACCTTTCAGAACGGGGAGATCATCGACGCTTACCGAGCCAGAAATGATATCTCTGGTCAACGAGAACGAAGGACAGCGAGATAAGTGGTAAGCGTAGAGCTCCGGTGAGTCCGACACTCGTCTCCATTTTCGGTTCAGCAGAGCCAAAGACGCAAAGGAATTCGCATCAACGATGTAGAGAATGCTGTTGTCGCCAGTTTAGCAAAGATTCAGATGATCAAAGTAGCAGCTAGGTAAACTGCGAATGGAAGGACGCACGGATACATAGCGACATCCGCTGCGAAGGATGAAGACTCACTGTTCGATAACTTTAGAAGGTAAGCGACTGAAAGCAGAACAGGACCGATCGGAGAAGTTTGTCTGATCATTCCCAGAGCCCCTCCGCTGCTGGTCACCAGTCGCATCAACTGGCTCTATATCACTGCGGGGGAGGACCAGTCTCTCTGTCCCAACCGCGGTCTCGTCGCGCCGAGGCGACGAGCCAGCGTCCTGTTCCATAGTCACGACAGAGATTTCCTACATCAGCTGCGGGCTTTGTTTATTCTGATTCAGCTGCACAAAACCAGGGCATCCCCAGCAGGCGAACATGGCGACGGAGAGGATCTCGTTTCCTCCGCTCGCAGGGAGGTGCAACAGTAGAGGAGCTTTGAGCCGCCGTGACAGTAGATGCTGGCTCCCTGTGGCTGTGTCTTGTCTCGATGCATGCATGAAACGCGCGTTTTTATCTCTCGCGCTCTGCAGATGGACAAGAAGGTGAGTGAATCTCTGTGATCAACCAAATGAAGCTGACATTGATAAAGACAGCGAGTGGATGATGCCGATGCCTGATCGGCGGCCAGATGGCGCTGTACGAAATGCCATCTTCGGAAGGGCTACTGTTATTAATAGAGCAGCGCTCGGTCAGTCCACGACTCAACGACACTCGACCTGCAGACGCGGGAAGGCGGTGTAGCACGTGCTCAAGCTGGATGACTAAGAGCTGACTAAGACTTCCCCACCGCTTTCCCCGATGGTCGTATCAAGATAAAGATTGTGATAGACTTCAACGGCTTCGCTGCACGTTCACAGACTCTGAAACGATATGCATATCCTTGCAGGATGAGTCTTTACAAGATACCCTTTACCCGACTTTTGTTGATCTGCTGAGGCGATTACCTCTCTCAATATCTGATTTCAATGGCCTGATGGCCCATGATTCAAATTGCGGTCGATCTCCGAAGCTGCTTGAGGGCTCGCGTGCAGCGGACGGTCTCTGGCTGGACTAGGTCTGCCTTGATCGCATATACTTCGCTGCTGAGTCTAGGCTCGGATGCACCGCAGTATGCCACCATCCGCGACTGTTCAGGGCGGCGCTGCCCCAAAAACTCAGTCGACAGGGTTCCATGCCGGCTCCCGACCATACCGGTCACACAAAGTAAGAGCCTGCGATCTATGTAGGAAGCGCAAGTCTCGATGCACTGTCGATATTCCAGGTCAATCATGTCTTCTGTGCCGGGTTCAGGGAGCGAATTGCCATTATCAGGAGGAATCTCGTCAAGAGTCCCCTGTATCCTGCGACACTGAAGCAAAGAAGTGGCCCATGGGGCAACCCATCACAGGTCAGAAGCGCAAAAGGACCCCAGAAGTAACTCAAAGCCCTTCTCGGGGTGCAGTGGACTCTACTTCTGATAATGTCTCGAATCGATCCCTACAGATTACAGTAACGGAAAGGCGGGAAGAAGAGTCCAAGCGTCGCAAATTCGAAGACCCTAAAAATGAATCCGTTCTCATTGTTGGGCCGGTTGCAGCTGAAGATGCACAAGTTATTGAGAAATATATGCCTCACGAGAGGTCCAACAAGTCTCCTCAAGAGAAGAAGCTACCGTACAACGTCTACTCAAATGATCCTCGGAAACCGATTCTTTACACCACGGTCTCGAGACGGAGGCAGGGTGTGCGAGTAGGCAGTCCACCAGGGGAGAACCAAAAGGAGATTCTCGAACAGATCCTTGGACCGTTCAAGCATGACCTTGTCAAACTGTAAGGTGTAGCATTCCTCTTTTAGAGTGTTCTTCTAATGCTTTCTGCTACCAGGTTCCTGGAGCGATTTAACCAATCGTTTCCAATTTTTGACGGCGAAGCTTTCTGGGAATCATATATCTCAGAATCTGCGGATGATCCTCCAGCTGTGTTGGTGTGCCAGGTCTATGCAATGTCATTAATTTACTGGAAGCATACTCCCAAGCTCGCTTGCCATCCGAAGCCTGACGTACGGTATGCCGTGAACTTGACTGTGGCCGCTCTTCATGAGGAGTTCTCTGCTCCAGGCTTGTCGACCATAAGTGCCGCTTTAGTTGACCTCACAGGGCGACCGATCTTCTCCATGACTGGAAATGCAATTAGTTGCGGTCGAACCGTCTCCCTTTCGCACTGTCTTGGTTTGAATCGCGATCCCAGCAACTGGAAAATTTCTCAACAAGAAAAACATCAGCGTATCCGCTTATGGTGGGGAGTCGTCATTCATGACCGGTGGTAGGTTTCGCTTTTTCTCCTCTTAAATCTCTGCTCGCCGCTGACGCAATAGACAGGGGCAGTTTTGGACATGGAGTACCTCCTCAGATTTCGAAGAACCAATATGACGTTCCTCTGCCCAGCATTGATGTCTTGGTCCCACAACATGATCGCAATCCCCGGCGTGTCAGGGCAGCCCATTGTCATATTGCGCTGTGTCGGTTGACCGAGATCCTGGGCGAGTTGCTGCCTCTCGTCTACGGTCTTCAACCGAGACCAGCCAGGGAGACGTCCAAAAAGCTTAGACATATCCGTACGGAACTGGATATGTGGGAAGATTCACTGCCAGAGTGGCTGAAATCGCCACAGCGCGGCCCGGAGCCCCCTGTCTCCGGTTCAAGTAGTTTGCAGCTGGCATTTCTTGCTGTGAAAATGCTTGTCTGCAGGGTTGAACTACATGTGAGACCATTGCACAACCGACTTTGGACCCATAGGCATCCAGATCTCTATGTTTACTAACTTGCTTGCAGGAAGTCAACAATTCAGACACAGACAACCCTGAGGCCCGCCGCTATTTTCAAACTGAATGCCGAAAGGCAGCAGAAGAAATCGTTCAATTTATAGCGTCCTTGAAGAAAGTAAATTTCCATGAATTCTGGTTACCATGTATGTCGACCCCGATACCGTTCGACCCTCTTGGAAATGAGGATCTAATAATCCTTTCAGACAGCGCCTTTCATCTCACGTCAACTGCGACGTTGCTTGTTCGATGCGCTCTAGAAACTACCGACCCAGAGGTAGCCCGATCCTGCCTCGCGAATGTTGAGTTACTCCGTTCAATCCTCCGTCGCGTGAGGGATGAAGAGGACTGGGATGTGGCCGATATGTGCCTCGACCACTGCGAACGGATCTTGATTAGGCACCCTGGGACCAACGGCAATACGGGCTCGGGCGGTAACGCGGATGAGCAAGGCAGCGGAACTACGGTGGATGACACCCCCTCACTGAACCCTGCCGCGATAGCGCTGCCGGAGACGCAGACACACAATGACATTGTCGATGATATGATGTCGATATCTGGCACCTTTGGGACCATGGATGGCTTCCCGTTCGACATGACAGGGATTTGGGATGTTTCCGGGATTCAGAACGTCAATTTCACGTGAAATATGATGCATTATCGTGATGATGGAGTCAATCTTGTGTACGTATGTATGTATCTATTGCCACAATATAATGACTAAGGGCGATAACGTTTGTGACGAGATATACTATTTGATCGACCGCTTCAAAGACTTACTATCGCCGAAGTTGAGCTTGGAATATTTCATGTTCATTTTACTGTCCTATTTGAAATTATAATCTAGTGAGTGCTTTGAAAAATTCGGGAGACTCCATTTCCCTTCAATCTTTCTCTTCTAGGTATCAACCTTCCATTCCAAAATATATCCGCCCATACTATGTACATAGACCAGTGTCTCATCGTTTATATGTCTTTGGTTTTAAAAATCCGTTGTCCTTCCGCGATTGAGATGAGAACCTGGCGATATTCGTTTCTTATATTGCGTCTGTAGACCGGACATGCTCATGATATTAGATGATAATAGGATTCGGGTCCCATAAATGCCTGATATAATTGCCGTCATAATGGCCATAAGCTGGACTCCCATCTCTTCGACGACACACGGTCGCTGCCTTCCCTTCTCCTGGCGAAAGGACCAGCCTCGTTACCAGAAGCTCCTAGAATCAATGAATTATTAGAAGAAATATGCACAATCTATGAAGACGCACTCACCTTCTAAAATGAAACGAAATATCTATTAGTAGTATCATACCGGCCCTCCCGCGCCTGTCTGGGCTTGTTCTACAGATTGATCAGGAGGCATCACATTCAAAACCCCAGGAGAAGATTCCCCCACCGCTCCTCCAGAAGAACCAGAAACCACCCCAGAAGGCGCCGAGGAAGAAGAGGAAACCTTCTCTCCTTCCGCATCCGCCTCCCCTTCCATCTCCACCTCTACAGACGATTCCAACGACTCCTCCTGTTCCGCGACTGATCCAGAAGACGCATCCGGCTTAGAGCCTTTCTTCGGCCGTCCCGTCCGCTTCCCATCTTCCACGTACTCCATCATGATCCGCGGGTCGACAGCGGGATTGAAGCCCCGTTCCCGCGCCTTCTTGACCAGGTACTGCAGGGTCCGCGGCGGGATGCGGGTCGTCTGGCTGACGACGCTGTATGGGATCCCGGCGGTCACGAGCGCGAGGGCCTGTACGCGGACGGAAAGGGGGTGTTTGTGTGTGTCTTTTTTGCTTGAGTTGGATTTGGAGGTTGGGGTTTCCATCATGACGAAGTATATTGTTTAGAACATAGGGAGGTACAATGTACGGAGTACTAACAGTAGGTGGGTTTCTGGATGGGGGGATTGATATCCAAGAATATTAAGTGGCCGGATGAGGTTATATACTTTCAGAATCGCTTTATGAACTGATTGATATTCTAAAGCGGTAAATTCTGGCAGGAGATAACAACAATACTTATATCGCGGAAATAATAATAGGAGGTGCACTACAAGGATGTTCGGTACGGCCAACCTTCCCACTAGCGTTCACATTTACCTAGGCAGGCTGCCCTTTGATGGGCATGCCGGGCCATGCCCGAGGTCAAGTTAAACCGATCCGATGGTGCAGTCTGGGGGCTGGCCTTCATATTTGCTACTACCATATAGAACTTGTGGATATCCTTGACTCTTCAGCGACGTGAAAAGCTTCCGATTGAGGTCAATAACCGACAACCCACAACTGTAGTAACTGCCCCATAAACCCCGGACAGAGCTGCTGTAGCGCACAGGCCAGGCAGCTGACCTGATGCTGTCACGTGTCACAGGTTTGACCACGCTACCGGAGGGCACCTTTACCCGAGACTGTTCACCAATCTCATACGCTCAAAGACACTAGTAATGTACCAAGTTAATGGATAAAAATCTTGGAGGCAGGTATTGCTTCAATGGCAAAATTCTCTGCAGAATGGTGGACAGCTCTAGCTATTCATAAAATAAATCTAGAGGTTCTCGTCCTAGGTACTAAGTGCAGTACTTAGTACTTAGATGAGAACAGTGGTTCAATTTGATATCCAGACATCCGATTGAATTACTTCCAGGCGACATAATATGTCTTCCTCTGATAATTCTAATAATTGCTCTTGCTGGTAGCAGGTTCAGCTTTCTTCACAACTCGAGCAGGGGTTCCCCACCGCGACGCTGAAAGGAGGCATGTCCTCTGTGAAGACAGAGCCAGCACTGAACTTCTTCTCGGTGCGGGGATACATGGTGGTTGATATTCAAACTATGTAAAAGAGTCTATGAGGGATTCGAGGTGACAGAAATCACATTCAAATTCCAGATATAAGAAAGGCGGACGAACAAGGATACCTAGCGTATCGGGTTTATTGCATGTCGACCTTCGGCCCTTTCCGTTTTGGCCGTCCTTGCTCGTTCTTGGCCGCTTTTGGACGGATCAGAGCTAAAGAACTAGAGCGAAGGTATTCTTCCTGTAGCTTTGCTGGGGAGAGGTGTCGTTGAAACTGTTGAATTAGACTCATCCATGAGCAGAGATGCGGCTCTTGTCCAAGACTGACGGCGCAGTTACTTTCTACTGCATATGAAAATAATGAGAATGCCAGTCACTGATCAATTTCTCTATATGTATCTTTGTCTTTTGTAGCAGAGGACTATCTACTTACAGCACATACTATCAAGCAGGGACAGTCTCGAGAGACTTCGCAGTATTCATTTGAACCGGCCTCTGGTCAATAATAATAATAGTAGTTTATGAAGTGCAATCGACATTATATACTCATATTGACAGAACGATTCTACGGTATACTAATTATTATGGTTGGTATGTTGAACACTCCATCATTCTGTTAGTCACCCTTCTCACGAGTCCCATGACCAGCGAATAAGACCTTCCACAATGCTGTCCCAGAGACATTTGGCCACGTGTACGAAATATTCTTTGGATGGTGACTGGATCCCCTGCCGTATCTGCCGCAGCGGAGACGATTTATTTTAAGTGGTTCAGAAATACATGCATTTCATTGAGTCAGAACGTAAGGCTTGGAAATACTCCGATGATTCCCCGACATGCCATCAAAAGTTTCTGCATTCAACCGAGTTTGATTGCTAGTATAGCTAGTGAATAGTAATCAGAAATCATTAGACGGAAAGGAACAGGAATGGGATCATCATAGTGCACGTAGGAAATTGTCATCTGTTAATTCTAAATAAAGCAAGGATTTCTCATACCAATTGAAATCCTCTATGTACTTATATGCTTATTCTATCTCTCTCATGACAATGGACTGTTCGACACGGTATATCAGATCCAGATAAGATAGCAAGTGCTATCCATAGCCAGACCTATATCGACTTAGATTCTCAGTGCTGGCCGAAAGTTATTATTGCGTGCCAAAGTAATTACCCGATTATGGACTAGGGACTAGGATTAAAAGAATACTGGGTGCCGAGTAGAGAAGGGTTCATAGATTCACAGAGACTATGGTGTAGGGGAAACGAGGGCGAGCTAGTCATTGTTGTTCAGCTCCCAGAATGGAATGATTCGAGAAGACTCCGCAGTTTATTACAAAAATGACGTTCGCGTGTTTTAAAAATCATGGCTTTGTGAGTCAACAGCTGAGGCCAGATTGCTTGGCATGCCTATCTATCATGGCTCATACGCCCCAGTCCCCGCGGGCGGGGAGCCCGACCCTGCTAATGGCTGGCATGCCGCATAACCCCGCGAGCCACTACGAGTACGGAGATGTCCACCAATAGAATGGTAGTATGGTCCGCTGACAAGCGGCGCCAGCGAGGTCCCAGATCCTAGGCCTATTATTTAAGGCTAATTAGGGCAAAAATGCTAGTGACGTTGGCATCAAATCAAAATCCCTGCCAGTGGGACCTTGTTACGATTCTTTTGCGGGATTAACCGCTGTGACGTCAGTTAACACGTGTATAAATTTGTTTTATTCTTGTCATAGACTTTTCTTTGCAATGATCTTAATGTTCAATGCAATTCTTCCATGTTTGTGATTGAGCTGCTGAGTGACAGTACAAAATACCCACAAAAGACACCATGACCTTCCAAGAGGCATATCCACTCTCACGACCTTCACCTGAAACAAATACAGTAATTGTCCAAGGAGCTCTCACTGATCCAGAATTGCAAGATATCGAGACTGAACATGGACCAACGGTGCTCTCCGCTTCCACCCCATCAGTGACCGTATCCGCGTTGGAGAAATGGAATCATCCCCGATCAAACATTTACAAAACCCTCACGACCTTTTGGAGTTTTCTCGTCATGGGAGCGAATGATGCCGCGTATGGTGTACGTTCTGTGTTGATTTCTGTTCCAATGCTTCCAGATCATGGCCATTATCAAAGAAAAAGAGAGAGAGAGTCTGCTAACGAATATTATACAAATATAGCCATTAATTCCATATGTATGAATAAACCATCCTTCCAATTCATGTTCTGTTCCTTTTTTCTTTCTTTCCCTTCGAGTACAACTCACCCGAATGCGCAAATTCCAATAGCTTGAATCGGACTACAACCTCACTTACACCGTCGTCTCCCTCGTCTTCCTCTCCCCCTTAGCCGGGTACTCCCTCGCCGCCATCCTCAACAACAAAATCCACCTGTCCCTCGGCCAGCGCGGTGTCGCTGTCATCGCTCCCGGATGCCATCTCGTCTCGTATATCACCAACTGCTTGCATCCCACGTACCCGGTGCTGGTGGTGTCCTTTATCTTCGCGGGATTCGGCAACGGACTGGCGGATTCCGCGTGGAACGCTTGGATCGGGAACATGGCGAATGCCAATGAGGTGTTGGGACTGTTGCACGGATTGTATGGAGTGGGAGCGGTATTGAGTCCGTTTTTGGTGACGTCGTTGATCACCAAGGCGGGGGTGGGGTGGTGGTATTTTTATTATATTATGGTATGTACAGTGTATGCTGTACATTCTCATATGTCTCATATATATCTTACATTCCCGACGGTATAGATTGCCTGCACTGCCATCGAACTAATTACCTGTCTCGCCTCCTTTTGGACCTCCACGGGCTCTGTGTTCCGGAAAGCATTAGCATCAAACTCTAGTTCTCAAAACGGAGCACGTTCTTCCTCCTCCTCTGGTGGCGGCGTCAAAAAGGCCCTGTTCTCCCAGCCCTCCGCACGAGTCACCTGGATCTGCGCTCTTTTCCTTCTAGCATACGTCGGTATCGAGGTCGCCCTTGGTGGATGGATCGTCACCTTCATGATCAATGTCCGGCACGGAGGGGCGTTTTCCAGCGGCATGACCGCCACGGGATTCTGGTTAGGGATTACCGTGGGGAGAGTAGTGTTGGGCTTCGTGACGCCGCGGATCGGGGAGGAGGTTGCTATCATTGTGAGTTTGATCTGAGAACTGACCCCCTACTAAAGATGGTCTTATGTCATGTATATTTATTTGATTTCTTTTTACATTACAGGCATATATCCTCCTCGAGATGGCCTTCGGCCTCATCCTCTGGCTGGTTCCTCATTTCTACGCCTCCGCCGTGGCAGTGTCGCTGCAGGGGTTCTTTCTGGGACCGCTCTTCCCCGCTGCGGTGGTGGTGACGACGAAACTCCTGCCGAAACATCTACATGTGAGTTCGATAGGGTTTGCGGCCGCTTTTGGCGGGGGAGGAGCAGCGGCGCTTCCATTTGCGGTCGGCGCAATTGCGCAGGCGAAGGGGGTGCAAGTTCTTCAGCCTTTTATTCTGGGGCTGTCGGGTTGGATTTTGTTGCTCTGGTTGGGGTTGCCAAGGATAGGGAAGGCGAAGCTGGAGCTTGGGTTGACGGATTAGGTTTATGGCTACATGGTAAAGGGGGTCTGATTATTGTGAATAATATGTACTGTTATGGAGGATATATTGGTGAAGGTTGGATGTTGGCAGTGGATTAGTATTGATGTTGTTGAAATTCTGGTCGGTTTACAGGGTGATAGCTGAGGTTCGAGGCTTAATATTACGTTCCTTTTCCAGATTCAGGACTAAAGCTTGTATAATATAATTAGAAATAGAGGGGGGAGAGAGAGTATATAGATTTCACCCGTCCCAAAGGGCACTGGCTCCTAGTCATTGTATACAGAAAAGCGAAAGCAGTTATATCAACCCACAATAACAGAGGGTTGTCATCACGAATGCAAAGTTTCAGGACTCTGCCAACCCCTACGCAAGTCCAGCAAATTGATCAGAGGCAAAAGAAAGGCTCAAAGTTTGATTGAAAGGAAGTACATTTGTCGCGATTTTTGCTGCGTCGTGTTTTTGTGCATACTACTACGGAGAGTCGCATGAAACTTGCTTTGGGTAATAGCATTAGAATCTTTCAGGACGATCAATCGGTACTTGGAGTGGCGAGATTAGGATTGAGTGTATATTTTTCTTATACAAGGGCCGTCAAAAAACAAAAAACTATTTTACAACCACCCTCAAATGCAAGGTTTTATCCACGGATAATATATCGTGACCCCCACAGACCCAGAACGTAACGACGGGAAAACTTTCAAGATTCCCTGTACCATCCTCATCCTAAACCGAGGCCCCCCTTGGAAGTTGGAAACGAGAGAGAGAGAGAGAGAGAGAGAGAGAGCATTTGAGAAGAGACGAAAAATGAGGTCCGCGCAGCCATGTAGAGAGCCGAAGAATGCAAATGCCCCAAAATCCTCTCTATTTTTTGGACTCGCCGCCACCAACTCCAAAGAAACTCATGAAGCCGCTCTTCATACTCTTCATCTGCTCCTGGCGAACCCTCTCTTCCTCAGCGGCCATCTCGGCCAGCCACTTCTCGCCGTTCTCGCGAATCTCCTTCTCGATCATTTCGTAGTGCTTCTGTCCCTGCTCGCGGATCCGGTCCAAGAGCATCTTGCCCTCCGCACCCTGGTCATCACCGGCGGGCTTCAACCCGAAGAGGGAGGCCAGGCCACTAACTCCACGCTTGGGCCGCTTGGCTTGCTGCTCAGCAAGCTCCTTCTGGAACTTCTCGCGCATCAACTTCTCGCGCCTGGCGAATTCAACTGGGATGTTTGTGCCCTCGAAGGACTTCAGGACAGGGCGCACATCCTCAAAGCCCATGCTAGCCACGTACTCAAGGAAGGGAATCAATGCAACGAGACCCTTATCCTTGGGATCACCCTTCCACTTTTCGAGTATGATGGCGTTCTCAGGCTGCAACCGCGCATGGGCTTCCTGGGTGTCGATAAGGATGACTTTCGACAGGTCTCGGTTCAGGTACGACAGGTCCTGGACGCAGTCAATATCAAAGCTCAGAACAGATACATAATTTCGGGGTGCGACATACCTTGATATACTCCCCATCCTTGTACTTGGTTGCCTCCCTGAACAGAGGCCACCGGATGATGCGGTAAGGGTCGAGTTTCCGGAGAACCGGGTCTGCCATCATACTAGGAACGCTCGTGAAGAGAACGAGTTCGTAGTACTGGTTGAGGTAGCGGAGGAAGTAGTCCACACCAGGACGCTTCGCAACACGCCACCCGTGCTCTCGACTCCATTCGCTGTGCACCAGGAGATCCTCCAAACTCAGCACCAGCGTGTAAGGCGGCCTCATGTTAGGGTCATCATCGGGAAGCAGCTTCTGGAACGCAGGGTCCTTGTAGTAGCTGGTGATATCGTTCATGCGAGCCTTGATTCGGTTATAGAAGAGTCCCAAGCCCCAGCCCGAAGGGGCATCCGGATGAGCCTTTTCTTCTTCCTCAGACTCCCAGTTGCGGCCGAGGTATATAGTTCCCGAAAGACCAAAGCCAAAGAAAAGAGCATACATCAGTTTCGCCATTCGGGCCCGCCGGCGGTCGAGAGAGGAGACGTAGCCATCCTTCGGGATGTCACCTCCACGGCCGGCGTCCTCGTAGAAGTCTTCGGTTCGGGACGGGTCCTCCGTGAGGTTCAGGGAAGTCGGTCCGCGCTTCGGGTTGCGAGCTGCTTCGAGTTCGGCGGCCAACGTCGAGGGGATACCCTGCGTGAGATCGGGAAGAGGTTTCTGGGGTTGTTGGGTTTCGGGCGCATCCTTGCCGCGCGCTGCGGTGTCGAACTCGGCCTGCTCGGGGGAGTACTCTGACTGAGATCCTGGCTTCACGGACGATGCCTCACTAATGCCTGCGCCAGCCCCCGCGGACTGCGGTTCTGTATTCTTCCGGGGGTCTGCATCCGACATGAACTCAGCCTGGTTCTCGGAATAGTCTTGCTGCCGCGGTTGGCCCGCCGGCTGTGAGGCCGAAGCCGGATCCTGTGTCGCCGTACCTGATGACTCGGACTTGGAGGACTTGATGGAGTCGGGAAGCTTGTATGGCACCTTGGGCTTGTTGTTTTTCGCATACCATCGCGGGTGCTGCGCCGTGATGGGCAGGCGGATGGCGGGGGGGATAGTTCGAGGCCTCACAAGAGGCAGAACGGCGCGGCTAAGCATGATGGAGATATCGCATTTAAGGAAAGACAGGAGAGATCTCAAAAGTCATGCCCTGCATTGAAGAAGCAAGGCCGGGGCTGGGACGAACGACAAGAACACCCGCTCGTCGGACGGTCTGCGTTGCGGTTCTGCTCTTTTGGCCTCGAAAAAGTCGGCGCTGGAGCTCCGGCGGGCGGCACGTGCACGCCGCGCAGCCCGTGCATAAGAATCGCCCCCGCGCGGAGTTCGCTTGCTTTCTTTTTTCCTTCTGCAAGTTGAAAGTTGATATCCCAACCCAGACGGAAATTTGACCCAACAGTCTCCTCTCCCATGAGTGCCGGGTTGTATTAGCTGGGGAGAGCAATGAAGCATCTTCTGTCCCACTCCCAAGAGCGCCAGCGAGGATCCCCTTGAGCTGTGTGCCCCGTTCGTGCGGATACAACCCTATGCTCTTCTCTGCAGTGTGCGACTGACACAGATTAACCTACTTGCTCCTCCAGTATCTCGCTCAATGCAGTCATGAAATAATATAATTGCCAATTGTTAGTTCCTCCGCTCGTCCACAGTACTCTGTATCCATAGACACCATGGTCGCCACCCTCTCGGAGGCCATGGAGAGGGTGAGCCTCCAGGACTCCGGCGAAGAGAATAATGAAAGAGAAGAGGAACAGAGGACAATCACGCCCTTTCGCTTCTTCGACCTGCCATCTGAGATTCGCCTCAAGATCTACTCGCTGGTCCTCTTTTCTCCCCGGAGGAAAAATGCACTGCGCACCAACGGGAGCGTCGGTTCTTCCTCCAAGAACAAGCCCCTCGCACCGGTCTCCCACCGGCTCTCCCTCTTCCTCGCGTCGCGCCGCATCCACGACGAGGCCTCCCACCTCTTCTACTCCGTCCAGACGTTTCGCGTGTTCCCAATCCAGGACTTCTCGCGGCTTCCCACCATCAGGAGCCTGTCGCCGCGGTACAGGGCCGCGGTCACGACGATAGAGCTGATCCTCGGCTCCAGCTGGACGGCGCCCCCCAAGTCATGGACGGTCAACAACAGCCTGGGCTTGCAGGACATGGTGCGCGTGCGGACCCTGAAGGTCTTCGTACAGTGCGACCCGTCTCACCCTGTGTTCGAGGGGTTCCGCATCTCGCGCGACTACTACACATGGTTCGCGGGCAACCTGCTGCGTGAGATCCTGCTGAGACTGCCCAACCTGGTGCAGGTTGAGTTTGATGCCTACCCGTCCGTCCAGAAGAATGGGCCGCTGATGAGCCGGCTGCTACTGGAGGTAAGGACGGCGGGGAAGAAAGTGCTCTGGGGTCCGGAGAGAGGCTGGACGGACGATGATGATGATGACGACGACGACAATGATGTTGACACTGATTGCGACAGTCTTGATAATCAGCTTCTGGACTCTGGGAATGGTGACTTGCGCCGGCCGCAGGCGCTGGAGGCCTGACAGAATACCCCGTACGAAGGCATCGTTATGATATGATGACAACTTTCGAATCTCATTTCTGGCAGCTTGGCGTTTTCTAGTTGGACTAAACTACCATTTCTGTTCCGGGCAGTTGTATTATACTGACTACCAGGTCATTTCCGTTGGTAGACGGCTGAATATATACCTCCATGATGATTACGGCTGGAAATCTAGCGCAAAGGTATCACTGTTGTAGCAGCTTTGAGCTTGACTAGTGTATATGTCCTGCGTACAGAAAAGACCCCTTCCATACCTGTAGGACCATCCCGTAGATGGTGGTCGATGCACCCTTCGGCACGGCTTTTTGATAGCATAACTCCAAGTACTTTCATCTCATATCCCTACAATTACAGCATTCCCGAGCCCGCTACTCAAGGTAGATCAACAAAAATTAATTTGTCGTCCATACGTCGTCTATAGTTCTTCATCAATTTCCATGGCGCACGTTCGGCCATCTCTAGTAGTCAACACCCTCGCCACCGAGGCCTCCTTGTCGATCATCTGCCGTGACAAGGCGACGATGTTGTCCTCAATGAGTTCCTGGCTGATCTCTTCGATATCTGCAGGTATCAAGTCAGCATCTACTGCACAGGTAGGGTGACACGGGATAAGACGTACGCTTCTTAGGATCCACCTTGCCGACATATCTTGTCTTGAGCTGCTCTTTGGTCAGCTCCGTCTCCTCCTTGACCCGTTTCTCGTAGCCCTCGGCCAGCTCAACAAGTTTCTTCATCCGTTCGACGTTGCGCGCGGCTTCCTCGCGGAAGTCGTTCATCTGCAGCGCCTCTGTCCACACGTGCTTGTGCAGGTTCATCAGCATGTTCTCCTCCAGCCCGGTCTTGCGGTAGTTGATGGCAATGCTGTAGTAATGCCGGTTCAGGCCGTGGATAAGGGCCTGGATGGACGGCTTGTTCAAGTGGCCGAGGTTAGACGTCGTCTGCCGGGGCTCCTGACCCATGACAACGGTCTGAGGTGCGATGAGTCGGAAGGCGTCGATGACGACCTTTCCCTTGACTGACTGAATAGGGTCCACGACCACGGCAACGGCACGTGGCGTGAGCTGCTCGAAGGACTGCTGGGTGTTGATATCGACGGAAGAAAGCCAGCAGCCGAAACCAGGGTGGGAGTGATACCACCCGACAACGGTTTCTGACCTGCGAAACATGCACCGTCAGCACAAGCAAATACGGAGATACGTATGATCAAAACAAAACCCACCGTCCTGTTTGTCGCAGCATCTCCATCATCTTGGTCTGAAAGACGGGGTCGACGGCTTCGACGCTGACGCCGGTACCGCTCTGTGGCATAGCGAAGACATCCACCACCCGAACCGTATACTCGTCAACAAATTCACCCAACATCAGGCCCATGACTTCCATGGGTACACCGGCCCGGCCATGTCTCAGCATCTTTAGCAGGGCCAGTGACGAGATGTGCACAGTTTCCGAGTTATCAATCAGGTTGGGGGTATCCTGGAAAGGCATCCCGTCAGCATCAGCGTCTTCGAAAATTCTCTACAAGTCCTGAAATCGCAATGGAAAGGACTCAGTTGAGAGCGGCGCGGGTGTCACGCTAGGCAAGGTGATGTGCAATGGAAACAAGCGCAGGCAGAAGGGTGACGCAAAGGCCGACTTACAGCACCAGGCGCCGCGCTGCCAATGCCCATACCCTGGGCGGCTTGAAGCATCCGGTTGAAGCGCTCCATTGCTGTCTATAGAACGTGGCTCGGGGAGGATGTGAGAAGGGAGGGGCGGCGTGCTTCCTTCAGAGGAAGCTTAAGAGGTAGGGTAGGAAGAGGAGTCGCTGCTTGAAGGCGAAGAGCCGGGTCGCGGGTATCAAGTACGAGGATGAAGAATGGGCCGGGTATCAGATGTGGCCCGACCTTACTGAGAGAGACGTAGGTGGAGGGGACGCGAGGTGGGAGCTGGATGGAGCTGCCAGCGCATGTCCTGACGTTCGAGAGGCGATCGCCAAGCGCAGCGCGCTGGAGCTCCGCCCGTGAGGCTCGTCCGGTTCCGCAGAGCGCCTCCTCCCGCCATCGCCCAAAAAGTCCCGGGCAGCTCCCCTTCTCCCCTCCGCCTTCACCATCTCCCTCCTCTCGCTCAATCCCCCCTCGAGCGCCTCAATTCACTCCTGGCGCACGTGGTTTGTTTCGCTCTGAATACGAGAGTAGTAGGAGTCGGAGGTCCTAGCCACACTCTTTTTATAAATAATCCGCTGGCTTCTCTAACCTTCATCTCCTCCGTCTACTTTGTTCCACTTCCTCTGCTCCGCCGCCTTGTCTCCTCTAAACTCCTTCGGCCAGAATCCATTTATATTATCTGTTGGATCTTTCGCACGCCATTCTTTCATACGGATCCAAAATGGCTTCCGCCCCGGCTGTCGAACCTATCAGCTTCGCCGGCACCGATCGCAACAAGAAGGTCGCCTACTTCTATGATTCGGATGTCGGCAACTATGCATACGTTTCAGGACACCCCATGAAGCCACACCGCATAAGGATGACTCACAGTCTGGTGATGAACTATGGTTTGTACAAGAAAATGGAGATATATGTCAGTGCTCCTTTGTCACCAACGTTCCCCGCCTCGTCCAAGTCGAGCGTGCTAACACAAGTGTCAGCGTGCGAAACCGGCCTCCAAATACGAAATGACCCAGTTCCACACCGACGAATATATCGATTTCCTTTCAAAAGTAACGCCTGACAACATGGACCAGTTTGCGAAGGAACAAAGCAAGTACAATGTCGGCGATGACTGTCCGGTGTTCGACGGTCTCTTCGAATTTTGCGGGATTAGTGCTGGAGGCAGCATGGAGGGCGCTGCGCGTCTCAACCGCAATAAGTGCGATATCGCAATCAATTGGGCCGGTGGTCTACATCACGCCAAGAAGAGCGAAGCGAGCGGGTTTTGCTATGTTAACGGTATGCTTCGTCTTCTGTTTGTCACACCGGCTCTGCTGTGTACCCTAGCTAACAATGCGCAGATATTGTCCTTGGTATTCTCGAGCTGCTGCGCTTCAAACAGCGAGTCCTGTACGTCGATATCGATGTTCACCACGGCGACGGTGTCGAGGAAGCGTTTTACACGACAGATCGTGTTATGACTGTCTCTTTCCACAAGTACGGAGAGTACTTCCCCGGAACTGGTGAGCTTCGCGACATCGGTGTTGGGCAAGGAAAATACTATGCCGTCAACTTCCCCCTCCGCGATGGAATTGACGATCTCTCTTATAAGAGCATCTTCGAGCCCGTCATCAAAAGTGTTATGGAGTGGTACCGGCCAGAAGCCGTCGTTCTTCAGTGTGGCGGCGACAGTCTGTCGGGCGACCGTCTGGGATGCTTCAACCTAAGTATGAAGGGTCACGCAAACTGTGTCAACTTCGTCAAGAGCTTCAACCTACCTACTATGATCGTTGGTGGAGGCGGTTACACAATGCGCAACGTCGCGCGTACCTGGGCCTTCGAGACTGGTATTCTTGTTGGCGAAGTCCTAGGACCTCAACTTCCATACAATGACTACTATGAGGTCAGTTTCGCCTCTTTTATCATAAGCAATGGGACACCTCTGACAATATTTTTAACAGTACTTCGCACCAGACTATGAGCTGGATGTCCGTCCGTCGAATATGGATAATGCGAATACCAAGGAATATCTGGATAAGATCCGAAGTCAGGTCATTGAGAACGTCAAGCGCACAGCTTTTGCTCCGTCCGTTCAGATGACCGATGTCCCTCGCGAGCCTCTCGTACCAGGCCTGGACGACGAGGCCGAAGCAGAGCTCGACGACTTGGATGAGGATGAAAACAAGGATAAGCGCTACACCAAGCGACGTTTCGACCAGTATATCGAGAAGACCGGAGAATTGAGCGACAGTGAGGACGAGGAGATGCTTGCAGCGAACGGTATCCGACGCCAACATGGCGCTTCCAAGCGACGAAACAGAGCCAATTATCGCAACCTTGATGTTGCTGATTCTGGAGTCGAAAGTGGAATCGTGACCCCGAGGGAGGCCTCCTCGGTGCCCGAGGAAGCGACAACTGATGTAAAGATGGGTGACGCGGCTGAGGCTAATACTCAAAACCACCGTTCACCTTCCCCTGCGGAACCGGCTTCTAAGGCTGAGGAAGCATCTGCTGCTGAGCGTAATGGTATGGTGGTTGACGAGGAGCAGGCCACCTCGGCTCCCATCTCCCACCAGCCGTCACCTCCCCCTCATGATGAAGATACCACCATGGAAGATGCGGGTGCTCCTGCTGAAGAGCCAGAACAGCCTGAAGCATCAGTGAGTGGACCACAAGAGAAGACGCCTCCTCAGTCACCTCCGGCGGCGGCACCTGCTGCAGAGCCTGCTTCTCCAGCCAAGAAAGGATCTCCTGCGGCGGAGGAGCATCAGCCGATGGAAGGAGCCGAGAGTACAACTGAGACGGCCAAGGAGGAAGATGCACCAGTTAAAGCAGAGGAGCGACCCCAGAAAGAAAAAGAGGCAACCTCGGAGAAGCCCGAAGAACCTGCGAAGACCGAGGAGTAGCTCCTGCGCTGATTGCAGAATTTTCTTCTTTGTTCCTGGCGCAACGGACAACGGTAGGTTACGGTGTTTCTGGTTATCAAGGTGGTTGCATAATGTTTCGCACATGGAGGCTTCTTTTTGCTTTTATTTTTTAAGATCCAGTTCTGTTGTTCCGATTGCGATGTTAGCATTGTCCTTTTTATCTTTCTGTCTTGTACTTTCATTGCCATGTACCACTGTTTCCATCGAGCTATGAAGTGCGCCACTCTTGGGTGTCGCTTAGATGTGTCCTCGACCAGATGTGTATTTTTTAACTAGGATACCTTTGAATAGAACTGTCTGATTGAAGTTTCACGTGCTATTTATACCTCCAGCTTTTAAACCCTCAGATAACTATCCATCTCCAATTGACAGACGTCCTGGATGCTTGGGTCAATACTTCGAGGTCCCGTCCCAGAACGGTCTAGCCCTAGGGCAAGTCCCGTGACCCGGCTCTCCCCACGCGGACCAATGACGGGTCCCGCCAAGATTTTGCACACTACCCACACTAAGCGAGATCAAGCACGCTGGAAATTCGACCTCGAAGCGAGCCAGAGTCCCAACCCTCGACGTCGCCAGCGACCTTCTTCCCCCTTCTTTGTCCCTTCTTCGTACCCGAGTTCATTTTAAGTGACACCTCGCCAAAATGTCTTCCAAGAGAGGGTGAGTCCCCCCAATTCCTCTGTCCTCCGCCCTCTTCTGTGTGAAGCGCACAATGGGTTGGTCAGGGTTGTTCGGCCAGGACTAGGACTTTATGCGCGAGATACGGAGAAGGGGGTTAAGATTTTGGGAGGGGGGATATTAGAACATGAGGGAAAATGCTGACATTGATATTTTGTTTCCAGTCGCGGCGCTGCCGCCGGTAACAAGCTCAAGATGACCCTCGGTCTGCCTGTGTACGTCTGAATCCACGCTCCATCCACCTTTCCTTTCCCCTCCACAGATTGCGATCTCGGCACCAGTCAAACATAGCACACACAAATTTCGATGTTTTCCTGTCAATTCCGAATGAGAGATCTCGAATCATGCAACACCCGTCCACAATAGGTCGAGACGAATCCCAAGCTAACATGTGTCTTTTTCGCGTTCTCCAGCGGCGCCGTCATGAACTGCGCCGACAACTCCGGCGCCCGCAACCTGTACATCATCGCCGTCAAGGGCGTCGGTGCGCGCCTGAACCGCCTGCCCGCCGCCGGTGTCGGTGACATGGTCATGGCGACCGTCAAGAAGGGAAAGCCCGAGCTGCGAAAGAAGGTCATGCCCGCCGTCGTCGTCCGCCAGAGCAAGCCGTGGCGGAGACCCGATGGTATCTACCTGTACTTCGAGGACAACGCTGGTGTGGTGAGTAGAAACCGGTCCTTTTGAGGTTCTTGTTTTGGTCGTCTTTTTGGGGCGCTGGACGAGTGATTGTGAGGGGGATGTCCATGACTATACTATCCGGTTTTTGGTGTTCCAATTACAATTGAGGGAGCACGAAGTGATTGGGAGTGGACTTCTCGCCCGGAGCCATCGTTCAACGGCGCACACAGCAAAGGAGATAACGGGATCTTTTTGTTTTGAGGGAAATACATACGCTGACCACTTAATTATCAGATCGTCAACGCCAAGGGTGAAATGAAGGGCTCTGCCATCACGGGCCCTGTCGGAAAGGAGGCTGCCGAGCTCTGGCCGGTAAGGACAATATCCCTTCATCCACCTGGCTCTCAACGAGAAAGAAATACAGAACTAATGGATCACCAGCGTATCGCATCCAACTCCGGTGTCGTCATGTAAAGAAAGAAAGGGTGAAGGAAAAAGAAAGAAGAAGATAATGGGAAAAAAGATATAACGCGATACCAACAACAAGGGTTGGGAACGGGTAACGGGGGGCAAGTGGGAGTCATCTTTTTTCCACGTGAAATTTATCCTAGCGGTTTTATTTTTTTCTACCTCTGTCTCTCGAGTCTCGATGACTACCGGAAAATGTTACACAATTGCGATACGAGCACGTTTTCCAGTGCAAACACACACAAACATGCAAGATTAATTTCCACGAAGCAAGTCTCTCTGTCCCAGGAAACTACCTAGGGAACCGCCGCACCTGCTTTAACTCCAGCCTCTTGATTTGGGTAGCTGGAGGAAAGCGAATGAAGAAAGGATCCGATCCTGGATAAGATAATGAAATAGACATATCTTGTTGAGAATGTTTACTTGGAAGCCTTCCCGAATAATTATTATAGACCGCGAAGGTCGAAACGAACGACAAGAACCAATCTAGCGGAAATCAATTCCGCATCCATCCGACCGGCGACTTTGGGACTATTGATGTCCCTGGTCCCCCATACACACATACATACTCCCAGGGAGTGGAACGAAGAAAGGGAAGGAACCCTGTCGGTCCCGTCTTAAAGGTTTCTTTTCCTTGTCGTCGGAAATCAACTCATACATATGTAACATATCCCTCCTCTTCATCCCCATCCCCATGCCCATGTTTCCAGGTTCCTACAGCATACAAATATTGCAGCAGCAGTAAATAAGTAATAATGAACGCAAATCCGCCCCTACCCTGCCTCGTCCATCAGTTCACACATTGCCTCTTCTCTTTTCTCTCTCTCTCTCTTTCTCTCTCTTTCTCCCTCGAATCGAACCAATCTGAACTGAACGTTCCAATACATACATTCCAGTCAATCCATTGTATTATTGCATTGCATTTCCCACCCTCCCCTCCTATAGGGTACTACTAAAATTATCTCATGACATGATGAGACATGATGACAAGAACCTGGTGGAGGGGAAGGGGGGGTGGGGGAGAGGGGAGGAATAAAATGTACTCTGTCTTTTACTAACCGGGGATTCTGTATCATCTGGATCTTGAAGGTTATGTAGGTATGCATGCATGAATTTACCCCGTATTTAGGTATTTTTTTTACAAAAAAACATATTTATCTTTAGTCAATAGATATCTAGATCCACATTGCGCGGTCCTGGTCTTCTTCTTCTTCTGCTTTTCCGTGTTTCTGGATCAACTGGATAATCAGGCTATATTATTTTAGATCTATTCTCGACCTTGGTATACATATGTACAGTACAGTACAGTACAGTACAGCACAGCATAGGACAGGATATACTGTATATACAGAGACATAGTACGTAGGCGCAACCGACACGGACCAAGAAGGAATGGATCGTGGATAGGTACATACACCTAGGTAGGTACAGTACATAGGTATCCTGCGCGGTATTAAATACACGTATACAAAGTACAGCACCCCATACATACAAAACATTTATGTATAATACAGCGAGTAGCAGCCAGCGATCTGACGGCCCGAGTAGGATGCCAGGGCTCAAAGTCGAAGACGTCTACGGAGTGAGTATACAGACAGACAGAAAGAGAGAGGTAGGGAGAATCTGGGGAAAGGCAAGAAAGGAAGCAGATGACCTGAAATCACCTCGCTCAGGTCACATGTAAGAAAAGGCAGCAGTAGTATGATTAGCAATGCGACGCCAGGTCTGGGATCTGATAATCAAAAAAAAAGGGGGGAAAAATCCGCTTTCTGCTTCTATTTCTTTCCAAAAAGCAAAATATATACCTAGGTATATAGGAAAACGACAACCGGGGTATCTATAACCTGCTGACCCTCTAATTCTTCACAACCCCTCCCCTCTTATCTCTATCTTTACTATCACCCTCTTTCTTCTCTCTCACAACCCCATTCTCCTGACCCTTCTTCACCACCCCGTTCGGAACTCCACTCTTTTGTTGCTCTCTCCTAGCAGTTCCAGTACTAGAAGTACTGCCGCTGCTACGACGCAGACCCTCCACCGCACCAAGCACCGCCCACACCACCACCGCGACACACGTCGCCAGCCCGACGCCGTGCACCGCCCACCAGACGTGCTGCACGCCCGCGCGGCACATGGCGATCTCGTACCGCCACTCGTTGACGGCGGGGTCGGCGTCGAACCACACGGACAGGAGGCCGGCGTTGCCGCCGTACTCGCCCATCATGGAGCGGAGGGTGATTTCGCGGATGGAGGGGTCGGTATATTGGTCTGATAAGGAGGAGGAAGAGGAGGAAGGGGGATGGTAGCGTCTCACGTCCCATCGCCAGGATGGGGACCCGTCCTTGCTGGTTTGTTCTTCTTCCGGCTTCGCCGTGGAAGATGCATTTGATCGATCGACGAAATGCACAACATCACACCCGGTGTGGTCGTGGCCCGTCAGGATGAGCCCGTTCCGGCCGCGCCCGCGCCCAGGCATGCTCTCGTCCCCGCTCATCCCGAAGATGCCCTGCAGGATCGCATGGGCGCTGACATACTCGCTGAGGTGGTTCTGCTCCTTCAGCCCGCCGGCCTTCCAGCGCGGGGCATCCTTGCTTTTTTCGTCATCGGATTCGTGAAACGAAAAGTACGGCGCGTCGGTGCAGATGCCCTCGCGCTTGTGCAGGGGCAGATGCGTGAGGAGGAGAGTGAACGTGGTGCGGTCCTCGACGGGGTAGGAGCGGTGGGTGATGAGGTCGTTGATGTAGGCGTAGCTGGCGGACTGGATGGCCTCAGAGAGCGCGGGAGTGTCGAGGGTGAGGGTGTTTAGGTTGATGATGTGAAGGGTGGGCACGACCGTAGAAGAAGAATTACCATTAGTGTTCTCCAACGGAGAAGGAGGAGCAAGTCGAAACCGCACATCCCAGTCCGCACGGCCAAAGACGCGCTCGAAACGCTCGATGCGTGCCTCGGTGATGTCCCCGGCGTACCCGATATCGTGGTTCCCCGCGATGTTGATGATCCTGTTCGCCCACGGGGAGTCGTATCTCCCCAGAACTTCCATCTCCCGCTCCTCCTCTCTTCCAGCGTCTTGCTGCTGCTCCACGCCCTCCACATCGTGCTTAGTATATCCCTTCCTCCCCGTGATCGTCACATCATCGCTGACCCTCTCCCCTCCTCTGAACACGCGATTCCAGTACCTCCATCCGCGCCGCTCGAACTCCTCGTCCGTCACCCACTGGCTCCCGATCAGGTCCCCCAGCACCGTGACATGCGTCGGACGGCTCCACCAGTGCAGCGTGCGGTATATATGCGCGAGGTAGTAGTCGTTGCCGAACAGATCGAGGCGCTTGCGGGCCGCGCGCAGCGCGTCCGGGATGTCTTTGCGCACGAGCGTCCAGAGCGCGGACCGCACGGTGGAGAGAAGAAGACGAATGTTTTCGGGAGCAGGGGCGCGCCCTCGCCCTCCAGCAGCCTTCTTTATAGCGGCCCAGTGCCGCCGCAGACGCGGGAGGAACTCATCGTCCGGCCGCGGGAGGGAGCTGTCGCCTTCGAGCTGGGGGTCCGCGAGGACGAGCAACCTGAAGACCGCGGGGGCGGGAGGAAGACGAACGCCGTCGTCGCTTTGCGCGAGTAGTCCGGGCGCGACGTGCTGTAGGACCGTGCTCAAGAATGCACTTGAGGCCGCTGGAAAAGCCGAGGCCGACGACGTGCTGGAGGAGGCTGGTAGGGGGAACGCGCAGCCATGGAAGACCGGGTAGAGGTAGAGGTAAACAGTCGACGCTATCGACAGCGGTAGCAGGAGTGTGATGACCCGGGAGAGGAGGGAGCGGAGGGACATAGAGATATTTTTGTTGTTGTTAATAATGGATTTTGCATTGGAGACTTGTCCAAGTAGTAACACTATACATTCGGGAATAAGGACAATAAGCGACAGTGAGAGAGGTGGGAGAATGACTGATGTGATGGGAGTGCTTCTGGACACGGCGACGTTATCCCCGTACAGGGAGTTGGACCGGCCGCGGTGCAGAAGCCGAAGGGCCGACGGTCGGTTTGCCGAGCGGTAACACTGCATGGCAGCCAGATACGACCTACCCAGAAAACACTGCATGTCTATTTTTGGCACAAATGCTTGAGGAAAGGATTAATCGACTAGTATTATAGATAGAGTTCAATTAGTTATACGTATACATCATGTTGTCCCTTGACAAGACCATCAGCGTGGTTCCGACCCAGGGCACACAGCTTGCTGTCAAGTATTATTATTTGCTTCCCATCCGTCATATTTCAACACCAACGCAGCTATCCACCCTGTCCTCATGTACGGTCATGTCCGGTCATGCCACGGTAACCAAACCAAAGAAAAAAAATATTAAAAATGGAAAAAAAGGTCCAGGAGACCAAACGAAGGGTATATCACAAAAACGCCCCGTACGGTATGGTATGACATATCCTCAGGCCTGAGATCCGGTGGGAACTGTCATAACATCGCACGGTGAAAGATGTACCGAAGTAAATAGCGACGGTCATTAAATAGCAGTATGAAATAAAGGCAAGTCGAAACGAAAGAGAGTAGGGTCATTCAGACCACCCAACTAGGTCGTGGAACCAGCCAGAGATTCGGGAAGCAATTATGTGGGACCCGTATCAAGACCACCGAGCTTGCTGAGCATGGAGTTCTTGTCGGGCGAATCGTCACCAGAACCTGTCTGGTCCAAGTTCAGACCTTGGATTTTTAAATCGTCGTTATCATCCTTCGAGGACGAGTCGACGCTCTCCTTGTCCGGCGGACCCAACAGTTCTGGTGGCCGCTGGTGCAGCAAACGAGCTTGCCGGAGACTAATTGTTTTCTGTTTATTGGTAGTTTCGACTGGCGCGTTCAGGTCACGCTCAATGGTGGCCTTCATCAACGCCGCCATCCACAGACGCCCCTGCTTGATATTATCGACCTGGAAGTAATGGACCGTAGGCTTTGTGAACTGGACTGTCCGAGCGTAGCCGGACTTTGGGGGGACAAGTTTGAAGAAAAACGGACCGTCGGAATCCGCCCTGGATCTGGATGACACGTCAGACGAAGCTGCTTGGTCAGACGAGGCGAAGTCGAAGCCGCTGGAGTTTGCCGGCGCAGTTGGCGAAGCCGTGGCACCAGTGATCGTCGCGTGGAGGGCGATTATCGGATCTTGATCTGCGCGAAGCACACGGTGTGCCGTGATGTCGATCAGACCCCGCTCCTCCGTGTCGTCCTCAGAATAATAGTAGGACAAGCGACGGCCACGCAGAATGAAGAGCCGCGGCTTCCACGTAGTCATGAGACTCGAAGACTTCTTCTTCATCCATCCGCAGAAGTCGCAATCGACCATCTGCTCTTGCGGTGTCTTCTTTTCCAGGCCACGCATGTAAGCGCTCGTGTCCTTCTTCGACTTGCTGCCGACCTTGGCAGGCATTTTCGGCCGGGGCGCAGGAAGCCCCCCGTCTGCCGTCTTTCCAGATCCGTCAGTGCTCTGCCGTTCAGAGCTCTTGGATGTAGCAGAGGGCGTGGTCGATCCGGTTCTAGGTCTTGAAGGTGGATGCGACTCCTGGACCGGTGACGCAGGAACAGAGGACACATCTGAACCTTTGTCGTTGTGAACGACAGCATCTGACACCGAGCGGAGCCCTACAACACGGCGGAATTTGGGGCCGACGCTTTTGATTTGCTGCAAAGGCAGGGGAGACGAACGCCCAGAGCTATCAGCGTCCGTCTTCCCGCCAATAGGTGCGAATGGCGAGAAAAACAACGGCCCCGCATTGGACTTCCCCTCCACGTGGGTTACAGATGGAGAATTCGATTGCTGGCCTGGTTTATCCGAAACGTGGACGGTAGTAGAGCTCCTGAACCGGCCTTTTTTGGACCCGCCATGGCACGCTTTGGCTGCTGCGGAGACATGGGGTATCATATCCCGAATCGAATCTGCGCTGCCAAAACGAGAATGTCTCTTGCTGGACGGACTCTTTTTCGACTGTTCCTCGGCGGAACTCGATTTTCTGGAGTGGCTGATACTTCCCGCGGCCGAACTTCGTTTTTGCAGGACCTTGTGGCTCCGTCGCGATTCGACTTCGCCTCCAGAGAAATATCCCCGGTCCAATTCATCGAAACGCGCAGCCAGAGCCATGACAGAACCGAGATCATTATTGGCATCAGGGCTCTCGGAAGTCTGCCGAGGCGATACATCCCGAGGCGATGCCCCCCCTGTCGACCCAAGGGCTGTTCCTGGACGGGAGGAAAGCGTTTGAGCCCCATTTGACATTGTCCAGCCCCTGTCGAAAGAGGGCTCCTTTTGATACGCAGGAGATGCCGATCTGCCCGAAACAGGAGACCGTGCTGTCGCATCGATGGACGAGTGGCGACGCGAGCGATCGATCGAAGCGGCAGAAGGTCTGGACGGCGGCTCCTTTCCCTGTGACGGGGTGTGGGAGAAGGGAGAGCCCTGATTACTGCGCGTACCGGAGTGGCCAAGCCTCGAGTGCTGAATAGAGGGGGTGGATCCCCTACGATGATAGCTCGTCGAGGGCCTTCCTGACAAGCTCGGAATCCGTGGGAGGAAAGGTCCCGTATGGCCAGCGCGACTGCCGCTGCGCTCAAACTCCTCCGGAGGCCCGTCACGCGGAGAATAACTGGATACCGAACCTCGGGGTTGCCTTAATCCTTTGACCTCCTCTTGGAACGCCTTGATCTTGTGCCACGTCTTGAGTCGCCTCCCCATGACACCAAAGTCAAATTCCTTCATGAAAATGAACTCCTGGTCCATGTCCAGCAAAACATCACCGGTGATCTCCTGTTCTTCAAAAATCTCACAGTGCCTTGACTCGACACCTAGAATCCGCAGCTGCCGTGCTGTCTCGATGTGGTCCCAGCTCCGGATCTGCTCCTCGGTCGGCTGGTTCCCCTCTTCCTCGTCGGTTTCGTGTCCATGGATATAAGACAGCCGGTTGTCGACATGGCTGCTGTATTCACTGGCCGAATCGGTTGCCGCATTGGGTTCCGGGGCGATGAAGCTATGGCGGGGGGTGTTGAGGTCGGTGATGTGTTCGTCGATGACGCTCAACGTCTCGTTCATCACGGGGCTCTCTTCCCCATTCATCGACTCGCTGATGGTCCGGTGGACACCTGCCGACAGAGGCGGGGTGGAAGGCAGGGGAGATGAGCACGATCTCCGCGGGGTTCCTGGCGTATCGGCCTCTGGCTGAGGGGCCTGGATGTCCGAGGTGCTGACATGCCTGGACGCCTGAGGAGTGGTCTCTCCATTGGCGGTCGATGGGAGCGAAGACTCCGCATCCTCTCGCGTATCGGAGGTGGAGGTGTCGCTCACGTCTCCCGCGTTAGAATCGGCCGAGGACGGAGAATGCTCCGCAGGCCGGCGTACGCCTATCTTGGGAATCGCAGCAGTGTACACTTGCACGGCGTCAGCTGGGAATATGTCGTCGATGAGCAATTAAAAAAAAAAAAAAAAAAAAAAAAAAAAAAAAAAAAAAAAAAAAACACACACAAATGCCTACCTCCAGGGAAGAGGCCCGTTCCGCCGTTTGCCAAGTGCTTTCCAAGATACCATCCATCGCCAAATCCGTCATCGAGCTCGACGAGCTCGATCCTATCGCCGCGTCGAAGAGTCAACTCATCTTCTCCGCGTGCATCGAAGTCATCTAATCGATCTTTAGTCAGAGGGAGCTCTCATTGGATGCCAGTGGGCAATCCGAGGGCCGGAAAGGAGAGGGGCAAACAAAGAGCTTTGAGAATCATTTATATAAGACGACCGAGGAGCAACCGCGACAACGAGCTATGAGCACTTACGGATCACGACCAGATGGTCTCCGGGGCGGACCCCGCGCGGCGGCTCCGCCTGCGCCATGGCCAGATCTTCCCACCACGGATATTTCACGGGTTCAGAGATCAACCGTCGGAAGGTCGCGGTTATCGTGGTCGAACGGAAAGGACTGCGCGGGACATGGAGCCCGGGAGGCTCTCACGAACGCGAGAGATGCCGCGGAAACCGTCCCAGGCGCAGATGTTCTCAACCGTTCTACCAGGTGCGAAAGGGGGGCGATGACTGATCGCGCGGGATGCGGCCGGACTCGCCTGCGAGAGCCGTCTCGAGATGCGCGACGGAGGGGCGCTGGAGAGGTGACCGTGCGATGTCCGTCGAGAGGGAAGAATAATAATATATATAACGGCGCGGCGTTATGCGCTGGACCGGTGGAGACGGGGCAGGGGGATGCGACGCTGGGGTCAGGGCATGGGTTCGCCCCGGGGCGCTTCGCTGGACGCTGTCGTGGCCTGCGGTCGCACACGCGGGGCCTGAGCCTGCAGGCGTCGAGACTGGCGCACAGAAATGTCAAAAGGGCCGGATCGTGGAGCGATGGCACAGACCTGGGGCTTCAGCCCGGCGCAGCGATGGCGTGTCGGGGTGAACCTGGCGCTGGACAGAAGGTGTGCGGGAGGAGGCAGAGATACGGAACGATAGGGAGATGGAGATAACGAGGTCGATGGCGAGACGGACCCGATCGCAGATCAGACGGAAGCCGGCGTGCGTGCGCCGGGCAGGATGGCCGTATGGACTCTGGAGAGAGATGGATGCAAAAGACGTGCTGCCTCGATCCTCAGGCCGGCGGCGGTTTGCCGCCTGCGACCCTGCGCGGCCCACCCGTTGGCCCTGACGCCTGCGGTATATCTGTCTGTCCATACAGGCACCTATCTACGACAGTAGCATGATCTATCCCTGCCAACGGCCATCCCTCGATCCGTAGACGTCTGGCCCTCCTCGCGTAGCATGCCCCCCTATCTGCCCGTCGTCGAAGCGCCCGTTCACGCAGACCCTGCTTGACGCCCGCGTATCGTATCCCATCCCATCGTCGATCCAGATCCTGGCCTGCCAGCCTGGACGTGCTGCAGAACCACTGGCGGTGGCCTGGTCGCGCGCTTAGCAGCTGCTCGAGTGTGCGGAGAGGCTCCAGTCTGGCCGCTGCTCCACTCCACCGCAAATCCGCAAGCTCGTCTCGTAGCGCTGGCAGCGATCGTGAACGCTCTTCTCATCTCCTCCTCCCCCTCCTCGCCACGGCCCTCTGCCCCTCCACGGCCGTCCTGGCTGGCCGTCTCGCCCGTGTCGTTGGTCGCTTGCCGTCCGCTGCGACAGTGCGTTTCTCCAGGTCTGCGCGCTCCGCAACAAAAACGCCATTGCGCGCGCCGGTGAAGGACCGCAAGCGGCTGCTCGTCATCATTCACTACTACTACTGCCGTTCACTCGAGGGTACGAGTGAATGTCCTCGTTCACTGCCCTCGCCCATCGCGTCACTGACGTTTATTCTCGCCCCCCCAGGCCGTTCCCGACGCGACATCGTACGCGATCCGACTTGACAGGAAGCTTGCCGCGACTGGGGGTCTCGTTCGTCCTACTGGGCCCCTACCATGCCCCGCCCCCATCATGAGCCCTGTGCAACCCCGGATCGTCCGACGGTTGTCTAATATCAGTGCTGGGCGCGAGTTCGAGTCCTCCAACTCCACGGCCTATAAGTTCCTGGGGGCCACGCGGAGGTCATGGATGCTGGGTGCGACGTTCACCAACAGCAGCAACAGCACCTCCGGCCCAGCGCGCGCACAGGAGAGCACGCAGAACGCATCTCGTCCGCTTCCGGCCGCTTCTGAACCTCCTCCGGGGCAGCTCACCGCTGGTGCTGCCGGCAGAACCTCACAGGTGCCCTCGCAGGCTCCCACATTACCGACGAGTCGAAGTAGTGTCACGACCGCCACGAGCGATGTCGCGCCGGTGTCTCCCATTACTCCCAGTGAGAAGCTGCACAAAGCAGAAGGTTCGTCCTCGAACTCGCCGCCGGTTCAAACGATCACCGCGGAACCCCCTCCTCCCACGGCGGCGGCGAGCGTGTCTCAGGACTCCATACTTCCGTCTCCCGAGCCCAGCAATGGCTCTCGCACCAGTCCCGCCAGCGTTGCGGACGCAGACAACGAAGAGCTTCGCTGCGTCGATGCAGCAGCTCCCCTTGCGCTCCGGCCGGGATTGGCACAATCTCCACAGCCGGCAAAGCCTGCTCAAGGGTCAGGGGCGAATACCGCGGCCGTCACGAAGGCAACCGATCAGAATACCCCCCTTGCGGGGTGTGCCACCCCTCAAGGCGCCTACAGCTCGTTTCCCGATCCAGCCGCGCATGGAGACAAACGACCCAGGCTGAATATCTCGTGTCCGCCGCCCAACCCTGCCTCAATGCCCCTTTCTGGCGGCACGGCCCATTCCGACGACCGAGCGCACGGATCCAATCCATCAACCCCGCAGATCTCACCGGGTGAAGATATGACGAGATTTTGGGGCATTGCGTTGGGCAGGATACGAGTGCTCCTTGCCAGTTGTTCGGGCATGACGGCTCTATCGGAAACGGTGGAGTTGCCCCGAGTCCGTCTCCTGCAGGATGCCTGCGAAGCGGAGGATATGTTCTATCTTGCTCTCCACCAGGTGTACAGCCTCCATTCGTTCGCACCTTCCGAGTTCGCCAGGTTGGATGGGTTTGGCATGGCGCAGAAAAATGGATTCGAGGTGGTCAAGCAGCTCATCGTGGATAATCAACGGCTCTCGGGCGACTTCTTGAAGTGGTGTGTCCATTTCCCGTTTTCGCTGCATTACATGCTTCAGACCGAGAGATACAGGAACGTCCTGCAGCAGGTCAGGCAGTGCCTGGCTCTGATGTACCAGCGCTGGAGCTTTTTTGAGCAAGAAATCCGAAATCGCTCGTATCCTCCTCTGATTGATGAGTTAGTATTGCAGTTTGGTGCGACATCATCGGTGCTGCAGTCCATTATTTTCACAGCGCTCGCTCGGCGTATTAGCGGACCGGACAATGAACCGTTGATGAAGCAATTCCAGGCTATATTCGATCAAAATCGGCAGAACTATGTACGTCGGTTTGCTGATCCGCGGAGCCCTATCCCTCCAGAGCAGATGCAGAGAGAGAATGAGGCCTTGGTCGCAGCATACAAGTCTCTTTCCGCCCAACCTGCTGCTGCAGCTCATCAACCATCGCCCTTGGCAACCGGAGTCCGCCAACACGCGACGCAGATACAACCACAGAGTGTACCTCAAAACACAGCCCGCGTATCCTCTCCCACGAGTCGCGTCCTGCCTCGACAGATTACGCCTGCTCCGACTCCTGGCTATCTCCCTCAATCCAGCCATCCCCCCAATGTGCAAGTCCCAGCCCAAATCCGCAGCCCAGTATATCCCCAGATGCCTCCTCAGACTCCTGGGCCGCCAGCTCCCACGCCCCAAGTCTCGTCTGGATATCCGGCTTCGACCATCCCTTCTCGCCTGATGGGCGTTCACCCGAATCCTTTCGTCACTCAAAATCAGCCTGCCAGCCAGGTACAATACCGTCACTATGCTCCCCCGCCGTATGGTTCCATGGCTTTACCAATGCCGTCGCAGTTGGCAGCTTCTTCTATGCCACAGACGACGGCCGCTTCGGCGACTGCTGGCACCACAGCCACCGCCAGGAGACGAGGGCGGCCGCCTCGTACGACTCAGGCTTATCAGGCAGGCGGGCCCAATCCGGCGGCCACCGTGGGATCCTCTCCAGGCGTGAATCAACATTATCAGGTATTCAACCCTGACGGTTTTCAGGCCGTGAGAATGTTGAATACGGCGCCGCCCATGACACTTGCTTCCCCCACCAATCCTCAGGCCCGGCCACATTCGCTTCAGAAGCTGGACGACACTCCACTCCTTCCTCCGCCTGGCCATTGCCCAATAAACACACCGCACCCGAATCCGAACCAAGTCGCTCTCCATCAGGCCCATCTGCGAAGCCCTCCTAGACAGTTGATCCGCCAAGGAGCGGACGGCGCAGAGGAGGCGGAATTCTTCCAATATCTGCGGTCCTTCGCGGTGGCACCGACCTTTCTTGGCCAGCACGAGACTGCTTTTACGTGGAAGTTTTCAGTCTCTAGTGAGGACCGCGGGAAGTTTCCTCGTGACCTACCGAGTAGCGGCCCCGGCCAACGCCCGGTCAGAGTCTATTCTGACGGGTCTCTCACGTACCGCCTCCGCTGCATCCAGATACCGCCTTCCTGCCAAGACATCAGCGAAGAATCCTGGTCCGTGACAGAGTCGGTCTGGCCGAGCGTCATCTACATCCACGTCAACGAGGTCGAGCTGTTCGTCCGTCGAAAGGTGCACAACGGCAAGGACCTCCCTCTGGACATCACGGGACACCTCAAGGAGGGCGAGAACGTGGTGACCCTCCATTTCCTCCGGAGTCCGCCCGAGTACAAGGATCTGCTGTACGCGATGGCCGTGGAGATCTTGGAGATCTCGGGCTTCGACAGCGTGAAGAAACTCGTCGGGACGCTCCCCGCCTCCGAGTCACAGGAGCAGATCCAAAAGCGCCTCTCGTTGGGCACGGGCGACGACGACGAACTGGCCGTCGTGAACGACTACATCACCATCGACCTCGTGGATCCGTTCATGGCACGGATCTTCGATATCCCCGCCCGCGGCAGGACCTGCCTGCACCAGGAATGCTTCGACCTCGACACGTTCATCAAGACCCGCGTCTCCAAGTCTGGCAAAGGAAAGATGAGAGAGGACTGGAAGTGTCCGATCTGCGGCAGGGACGCCCGTCCAAAGACTCTCGTCATAGACGGGTTCCTGGTCGAGGTGCACGCGGAGCTCAAGCGGACCAACCGGCTGGAGCAGACGAAGGCCATCCTCGTCAGGGCGGACGGATCATGGGAACCAAAGGTCGAGAAAGACGCCGCGGCCGAAGGCGGGGGCCGTGGCTCCACGAAGCGCAAATTTTCCGAATTCGAGTCTGACCTCAATAACACCGCAAAGACTACTACCAAGGCCGAAGGCGGCGGTAGCGGGAATGGTACATCAACAAGTACACCTCGGCGCCAGCAGCCTGAGGTCATTGAGCTTGATTGATTCATCGATCGATTGGTTGCTTGATTGATCCCGGGAGGATATGGGCTTTTGTCATTTTCCCAAGCAGGAACACGACACGCGTTTACGGGGTCTATTATTTTATCATCTGTGTTTGCTGTGTTGCAGGAGGCTTTTTCCCCTCTGTTTTTAGCTAGCGGATACCCATGTGTTGAGTGAGTGAGTCCAATAATAATAAAGAGGAGCAACAGATTTCGAGATGCTCTTTTTTTTTTCCTTCTTCCATCTTTTCCTTCTTCCGGCTGCCCTGTTTTTCTTCTATTCTGCTACTTAGTAATACTGCGACTGCTATTCTCCCGAACCCCTCAGCATGGTATCTCCCGAGGTCAGGCAGTAGACGCGATAGATGAGACGACTCATCTGGATGTGGATGTGGATATCCTATCCCTATCCCCAGGAAGGGAAGGAAAAGCAAAGCACATGAAAGGAAAGAAAAGAACAGGGTTTATTATTCACTAAAGCCTAAACTTTAGGTGGGCGTGATGTATGTATGTATGTATTTGCGTACGGCAGGGCATGGCATGGCCTTGGGAGTACACCACATATTAATATTAGGGTATATATACACACAGTACACAGTATTGTATATACTGTACAATCATACATGCATGCATGCACATACTGTGATAACTGGATATTTTTTTTGTAGAAAAAAAATGAGAAATGTAATGTAATTACTATACTCTCAACAATCTCATGGGACAGACAAGCAAACAGATAAAAGATAGATAAACAAAACAAACAAAATATGCTGTATAGTTGTTAGTACTGTATAGCTCTCATTATAGATAGATGCATTTCTTCCCTTTTTTTGAGTGGCCATTGACTCTTCTTCTTCTTCTTCCCCCATTATTTTTGACTGTAAATGTCATGTGCAGACAGCAGTATGCCACTGCTCTCTCACATTTACTATGTACTTTGCAAGGAGCACTCTTCAGTTAGTCCGTTAGTCAATAAGAATGAGATAACAATTCCACAATTCTACCCACAGTAATACTGCACCAGTGAAGAAATTAATCAAAATCAATTGCTTGCTACACTTACTTACCAACCTCTCTAAGCCTAACTTGTTGCTACTGTGAACTAAAGCACCTTTCTATGTAGCTATCTATGTATGTTGTATGTACTGTATGTGCTGTACCTACCTACCCACCTACCTACCTGTTATATTACCTAACCTACCTGTGGGGAAAAAAAAAGAATGGAACAGTCAGTACAAACCGGAAGAGTGTCTCTGGCACAGTATCTTTGAGTTTGAGAGATCAGATGTTCATTTCAAAAGAAAAAAAAACCAAGAGATAATATACCAAAGCAGCCCTGAAGGCTGTCGTCAGATAACAAATATCTCAGTGGAAGAAAGAGGAGAGAGAGAGAGGAGGGAGGGAGGGAGTGAGGAAAGAGGGAAAAGAAGAGGGCGAATATGATCATCAAATGGGTCCTGAATTGGACGGGGATTATACACTACTGATGAATTTTTTTATTATTATTAATATTATTTCAAAGTATACAATGCACATGTATATATATCGGGTGCGGGTGTGTTCACTTACTTCCTATAATTATTACAGATCAGATTTATTCATTTATACTCGTGTCTATAAAAAAACCTAACATAACATAACCTAACATCAAGCATCAAGTACCTAGGCAGGTATGGATAAGTAAGGCTTTATCCGTCCATGTGTTGTCCGATCAATAAATCGGCCCAAAAAAGAGACCTCCCTTCGCTTGAGTTAAGATGCAGTGCAATGTAATGTGATTCGATCCAATTCAATGCCGCATGCGCTGAGTGAACCCAGCGAACCGAGACTAGGACCAGTCCCTTCATCATCTGATTCTGATTAAGGTTCATGTGTATGTGTGAAGGCTGGATTCACGGATCCAGGAAAAAAACCAGAAACATCAACAGATCAACAGTTCCGTAAGCATAGCGCTGCAGAAGTAAATCCGACCTGTCATTCGTTCCTCCTTGCCGGGATAGGTAAAATAAATAACTGGATAACCCGATCCAATACCATTCCATTCAATCCAATCCAATCCAATCAGGAGTACTCCGTTAGGTAGTTTGTTGAAGAGAGAGGGAGAGAGAAAGCACAGGGAAAAATACCGTCCGACGTCCATCTATCTGTCCGTCTGTCATCTCATTTCATCTTTTCGGTTCTAATGTTGTTTTCCCTTCCCTTCCCTTAGGTCCTCGGCCCGGAGATGGAATAATAATAACAATAATAATTAATATACCAAGGTTTCTACTCTTATTACTGCCGGCATAACTGCTACTTCCTAACCCGCCTGGCATGGCTGACCAGGTTCTCGATGACGCCCTCGAACGCCTCCTTCTCGCTCACCAGCCCGTCGCGCCGCTTGAGCCAGTACTCCAGCACCTCGCTCGCGCGGCGCGTCGCATCCTCCAGCTCCCTGACGTGCGCTTTGAGCTCCGCGTCCGTGAACCCGTCCAGCGCGGCGTCCGTGGTCGCGCAGAGCCGGCGCACGGCCGAGAGGTCCAGCTCGGGGGGCGGCGGCGGGCCGCGGCGACGCGATGACGATGAGAACTTTTGCTGTTTGGACGCGGAGCCGGAGGTGTTTGCAGAAGCTGATGACTCGTTGTTGTTGTCCTTCTGGCCGGATTTGGAGCGTGAGGGGTCGGATGGGTTGACGGATGGCAGGATAAGTTTCTTCTGCTTTGAGGCCGGGAGGATCTCGTCGAGGTCGACGGGGACGCCCAGGGAGACGAGGAAGAGCCGACGGATTCGGGACTTGACCCAGTTCGGTGGCTGGAGGGGGGGTGGTGCGACGAGTTGAGACCATAGCGAGAGCGAGCGCTCGTTGGTGAATATGGCGGCAGAGTCGGGGATCGATTCGATAGGTGGTAGAGATGAGAGCTCCTTCGTCGTCGGGAAGAGGGCGTCAAGGTGCTCGTCTGTGGCGGCTAGGAGATCCGGGAGTGACTTGATGGAGTCGAAATCTAGGAGAGGCGGCTGCAATGACAAATCTCCATCAGCTTTCTACAATTATCATGGAACTTGTATGGTGCGGAGTGATTTAAAAAGCCAAGTCTTGCTGCTGGGATTGACGCTTATACTAAGACTACTTACAACCAAAGGGACGATGGGAGGAGGCTGCTGGGGTGTCATGCTCGTCTGGTCCATGGCATGATCCCCAGTACTCTCAACAGTTGGCTCTTGGAAGCCATCATCGAAATCACCAAATTCATCATCCGCTGCGCCTTCTGCTCCTTCTTCAAAGTCATCAAAATCGTTTACAGACGCCTCATCATCATTTCCGTCATTATGGAGTTCTTCAGATTGGTCAATGCCATCAGAGTCAGCACGGTCATCAGTGTTCCCATATGTATCAGTGTCATGCGTCAGGGGGTCTTTTCGTCGGGTATGACTTCGATGTGAAGATCTAACTGACGATGAGGTTGGGGATCCTGAATTGGTCAATCGTCCCCTTGAAGCTTGGTGCGTCAAGGAGAAGCCACACTTACCTGGGGGGTCTTGAACCGTCTCTATCGAATCTGGTACGGGATCACTTGGATGCCTCATATGCGCCCGCGGACCGGAGGACTCACCGTCGATGGGCAGGGAATCAACATGCGAGAGCCGTGTTTCAGGAATGGGGCCGGGCACAGAACTGTGTTCTGGAGGCTCGAGGTCGAAAGACGGGGACCTCTGTCCGTCCTCCGATATCTTCAAAATACGATCTGGAGCGGCATCTGCCTTGCGCATCTCGTACGCGTGGGTGCCAGGGACCTCCCCATAGCTTGGCTCGCTCGGATCGATCTTCTCGACAACTGTCCGCGGGATGGGCGAACCACCCGGCGTCAATGGAGGCTCTGGTTCTGCCCGTGACTCTCTCCTGCTCCGTGCACCTTCTGGGATTATTTCGATCTCATCTGGAACGGCATCCTGTTCTCTTTTCTCGTATGCAGCCGAACCAGGAACCTCGCCGTAGCTGGGGGTGTCGTCGACCTTCTCCACTCGAGTCCGGGGAACTGGAGACGTGCGACCAGAAGGGGAACGGGAAGGTGAGCGCGGACGACCTTCGCTGGCATCGGAGAAGTGATCGTCTTCACTCCCTGAAGCTATGCAGACAATGTCAGTTTTTTTTTTTTCGTAGGTGTGGCAGATTGCGGGGTTGGTGTGCTGTATATACCAGGCTCCTGAGCCCCGGGGTCCTCCAACTCGACACTCCTCCTGGGGGGTTCCAGGTGGGTGCTAGACGGACGGGATGGCCGGTCCGACATTGGGATCGTATATTCTGTACTTAATACATGCAGGGAAATAGCGGGTTGAAGATGCGCGCAGCGCGTAGGAAGGTAGAAGAGGAGGAGAGGTGGCAGCCAGCCTGTAGATGCGGCCAGCTGATGTTCCCCGAGAGGGTCCAGGCCGTCGGCGCGGGTCAGGCAGCGACTTTCAAGCCTCAGGCATAAGATAGACGCCAAACGCCGCAAGGACGACACCCGCGCGTCTGGTCGCCGAGACGAAACATCAAAGACCATGAAGGGGCCGTCCTACACGGCGTAGTCCTCCTCGTTGCCGTCCAGCACCAGGTGCTTCTGTATTCTCGGGCGCAGTGAGTATTCATTCTCGTCCTCAAGCTTTTTTTTTTCTTCCCCGGCTGACTTGGATCGTTTCCGCAGAGCAGCTCAATCAATTCCTTGCGTCCATTCTCAACATCGCCATGTCCAACAACAACAAATTCACATTTGGCACACCCGCCTCCAGCGGGACTTCCAGCGGGAGCATCTTTGGCACCTCTGGTAGCCTATTCGGTTCCAACCAAAGCGGCTCCACGACCAGTTCTGGAGGCGGCCTCTTTGGCAACGTGGGAGCTACCACGACCGGCAGCTCTACACCCTCGCTTTTTGGGACAGCCACATCCAGCTCAGGGCAGAGCACTTCACTGTTTGGAAATACCACGGGCGGCACGAGCACGCCGTTCACCTTTGGCAAGCAAACCCAGCCCGGTACTACCGGTCAGACCTCGACGCCTCTGTTTGGCACGGCGGCTCAAACTCCCAAGACAAGTGAAAGTACTGCTGCCGGGCAGACAAAGACTACTGGCCTCTTCGGCGATGCCTCAAAGACCGGCGGAGGATTGTTTGGAAGCTCAACGCCTACTTCCTCAGGCGGTGGCCTTTTCGGCACGTCAACCACGCCTGCCGGCCCTCCACCAAGCACCACCGGGGGTCTTTTCGGCGGGCAGACAACACAGAAACCCTTATTCGGAGGTCTGACTACGACGACTACTAGCACACCCTCTACGACTGCGGCGACCACGACGCCGACCACTTCGCAACCGCAGACTGGCGGCGGTCTCTTTGGGCAAACCACTACATCCAAGCCGCTATTTGGCACGACGACTACTTCAACAACCGGGGGATTGTTCGGAAACCTGAACAAAGATAAACAACCGGACTCGGCTCAAGGGACGGCCGCGACAACTACTTCAGATACTGGGGCGAAGCCCCTTTTCGGGACCGCCCCGGCAACTTCTACGCCAAGTACGCAGGCCCCAGCTTTCAAATTCCCGACTGCTGGTACAGATTCCCAAGCCACATCGAAACCCCTCTTCCCTTCTCTCGGCGCAACTACGACCTCACAACCTTCCACCACCGCTACCACATCAACTGCAACACCGCAGAAGCCTCTCTTCTCACTCGGTGGTACCGCTTCCTCAACCACGCCATCATCTACGCCCGCAGGTGCCCCATCCGGTGGTCTATTCTCTGGTCTTGGTGCGCCAAAAAGCACGGCTACCACAACTCCAGCGACTACTGCTACGGCTGCTCCAACGCAGCCAGCAGCAGGCGCTGGAGGGCTCTTTGGGAAACCTGCTACAACGACGCCAGCTTCTCAGCCGGCGACTACATCTGCTGCCCCCTCCGCAACTACCGCACCCGCCACTACCACTACCACGACGACCACAGCGACGACGGCAGCGCCCACAACAACTTCTGCACCGGCAGCGACAACTACCACCACTACCGCCGGTACAACTACTACAGCGCCTGCGGGAGGCGCTGCTACTACTCTCGGTGCCTCGACGGCTGGTCCAGTCCCTCCGGCACAGTCGCGCCTCAAGAATAAGACCATGGACGAGATTATCACCAGATGGGCTACAGATCTGACCAAGTACCAGAAAGAGTTCCGGGAGCAGGCCGAGAAGGTTGCAGAGTGGGATCGGATGCTGGTGGAGAATGGAAACAAGGTGCAAAAACTGTATGGCAGCACCGTCGATGCGGAGCGTGCCACGCAGGAAGTCGAACGCCAGCTCGCTTCTGTCGAGGCCCAGCAGGAAGAGCTGAGCTCGTGGCTTGACCGGTACGAGCGTGAGGTCGACGAGATGATGTCGAAGCAGGTTGGGCCTGGGGAGGCGCTGCAGGGACCAGATCAGGAACGCGAGAGGACGTATGTATACCTGCCCCTGTTCTACTAATTTTGTTTGTCGATCTGTCGCAGATGACTAACCGCCTCTGCAGTTACAAACTCGCCGAGAAGCTCTCGGAGCGCCTGGACGAGATGGGCAAGGACCTGACCCAGATGATCGAAGAAGTCAACAACGCCTCAGCGACGCTGAGTAGGACCAACAAGGCCGACGAGCCGGTATGTTCTTTCTTTCTTCCAAAAAAGTCGATCTCAACCTGTGTTATTCAACGGGTTACTAACCGGCTCCATACAGATCTCCCAAATCGTCCGCATCCTCAACTCCCACCTCGCCCAGCTGCAGCACATCGACCAGGGCACCGCCGAGCTGCAGGCCAAGGTCAACGCCGCCCAGAAGGCCGGGCAGGCGCTCGGCTCCCGACTCGGCCTCGGCGGCGGGTACGGCTACGGCGGCGGTGGCAGCACCAGCAGCGTCGGCGTTGGCGGCGGCAGTGCAGTGGAGGACTTTTATCGCTCGTACATGGGACGGAGGTAGATATGATAGTGCGATTGTATGATAAGGATAGAAATTATTGTTCGAATTGATTTTTGGTATCAGACAGATAATGTGGTGCTAATTGGAGGATTCGGTTATCATTCATCATCATCATCATCATTGAATCATTGAATTGTTACCTAAGTTAGTTTTTTCTTTAAAAAGAAAGAATAAAACAAAAATAAAAATAAACGAATGGTCCGGATAGGTCAACTTTTTTCCACTTTAATACTCCGTACTTGCTGTTGGATTACGCCGATCTCCGCCTATCTCCATGACCAGTATCGTGATCGGAGATTTCAGGAACCTTCAAGTTGGGATCTTGGCCATGTATATACCTCTGTACATAAGCAGTAGAGAGACCTAGTGTGATCTGATCTGATCTGATCTCAACATACTGTAGGTTGCATCCATCCGTGGGTTGTTTAATATATATATATATATATATATAATATCACATATTACATATATCTGTTGCGGTGTCCTAGTCACTACCATTATTATATAATAATCATTAAATATTAAATATTAACTAAATATTAAATATTAGATTAAAACTAGGGTCCTTTAATTTCGTTAGTTGGTTTAAGTTTAGCTTAGCTACCAGTACTGTACCTACTTTATTTCTAGAGTCTATTTATACTGAGCTGGGGGCTACAGCCTACTTGGTACTGTACATTATTAAACGCTTTATTTTTTTCTTTCCTGTGTGCTTACTGCGCGGCGGTCTACTACTATGCACGGCAGCGCTCTGTTATTTGTTGCTATTGCCATTACCATTGCCATTATCAATGCCTTTGTTGGTGGGGAGTTGAGTGGTGGTTTCTTTTTGACCGTCTCCTGGCCTGTTCTTTCCTTTCCTTCTTTTGGGGCTATATCAGTTATCAGTACATTGAAGGATCGCAAGACGTGGTCAGGTAGGATATAGTCCTTGGTAGTTTCAGCACATCTGAAACATGATGTTCTATTCTCTTAAGCAACCATTCGACTGCTGCATTTTATTGCTATAATATAACAGACCCGACCAGAAGCATCTGACTTCTTGCGGGTAAAGGGAAGATGTTTCAAAGAGGCAGGTTTTCCTGTGTCAATTGACGCGGTATTTATGTACAGTAGAAAGATGGAGCTGAGATTGATCTCCGTAGCCTGCTGAAAGTTTGAATATTGAAACCAAAAGTCCGAGAGGGATTGCCTCTCATTCAACCGGGCGGTAACTATTCCTGCATTCGCTCATCTTCTTCGTGTCACAAAACATCGCCTACGTCCCATGTAGAAAGGCTCGCGTGCACTCCGTCAAAACATGCGGTATCCCGCCTGGAAGGGAGAGAAATGTGTAGGGAGGAACATGAGAAGACTTAGTTCTTCTCTCCGCCTTGCTCACGGGTGAGCTCGTCACTGTCCGATACGCTGTTAGCAATGGTGCCTGTATTCTGATTGGGCAGTTTTCTTTTCAAGAGAGTACGCACATGTGCTTGTCGAGCTCTTCCAGGTGCTTGCGCTGCTCCTGGATCTTGGCCTTCAGGGCCCTGAGCCTGGAGGGAATGAATGTTAGTGCCCATGCCAGGAGGAATCACAAAGCAACTGGTGGACAGAGATGTCTTCATACTTCTCGAGCTCCTTCTCCCTGATGTACAGGCTCTCCTGGGCGGCCTCACGCCGGTGGAACTGGTCACTAGAGTGCGCTAGTTAGTGCAGAGTCCTCAGAGATGATGTCATCAAACCATCCCAAAGAGACCTCTCAGGAGCTCAGTGGGCAGCATCATAATAGGAAATAGACGTGCATACTCTTGCTGGTAACCGTGCGTCTTGGGGGCGCCAAGGTCGCCTGCACCCATCCTGACCGCCGCGACCGAGAAGGACCGGTTGACAACGGGGCTGCTGGCGCGGAGAAGGGGGCGAGCGAGGGTCTGGCGGAACATTGCGCGCAAGGGAACCAGGTATGGGGGCAGGAAGAGTATTGATTCAGTGAGATGCGTAGACTGACAAGATGGGAGTCGATGGATGAGAGATGGTCTAAGGTCGAGAGGCTCAGGTGCTGCCTGAGTGACGTTTACAGCCTGAGGTCGGAGTGGGCAGCCCGCTGGGCAGAACGTGACACGTCATGTGACAGGCAGCAGAGCTTGGCAGTTTGATTATCTAAGCCGACGAGGCAGGGTCTAGGGCCGCGAGGATCGCCCCTTGAGGCGTCGCGGATCTACAAACGGACGGACGGGCGTGTTTGCTGGACCTACAGCAGAAGTACAGGAGCAGATACAGATGTAGCAGCGAGAAGAGCATCCATGCCCAGACTGCCCGCCATCTCCAGCGCGCGGAGGGAACCACGGTACGCTGGATGGGCAGGACATCGACTCCGGGCGGAGAGGGAGACGCGGAGGGGTCCGCGAGGTGTTGCGAGAACGGAGTGCTGGTTGGCGGTCAGGAGGGGTCGAGGACGCTGCGCGGCCCACAGAACCGCACCGAAGAGAGGCCAGATGGCACGTCGGGGACAGGGCAGCACGGCACCCGAGTCCAGAGCAGGTCCAGGAGGGCAGGTCTCTCGCGATCCCAACGGGAGCAGCAGGAGTTGTTGAAAGGGATTCCGCATGCGAAGCAGGACTAGTACCGACAGAGGCTGGAGCAGAGAAAAGGAGGCGGCCGGCGCTGACACAGCCGCAGCGTGCGCCGTGCCCTCCACCGCCCGGCGGCGCCCGCGCGTCTGCTCCTCCACCCGCCCAGGAGCGGCCTCTTCCTCTTCCCACACCCAACACCGAACACTCCTGCCAACCACATCCAACTCCTCCACCATCCCTCACCCTCTCCCACAGCTCCAGCCTTTCGACTTCTCGCGTTCTGTCCCTTCCCTGCACTTCCCTCCTCGAGGATTCTTCCTGTTCTTCTCTCCTTAACCCGTCTTCTACGCGTTCTTCCATCCAGGTGAGATCCCCCGTTCCTTCTCCCCCTTCTCCACCCGATGCAGTAGACACCCCCTGCAGCCGGCAACATCATGCCTTCTGCTTTCACCATGCCATCCTGGCGGATCGCAGCACCGTGTGCATGCTGCATGCAAGGTCCTGGTCTCCTTCCAGCATGCTGGGCGACATCTGGCGGGTGAGGACGCGGTCAGCGCATGGGGCAAGGCAGTGTGACATGCATGTCAATCCATCTGGACGTGTGGCTGCAACGTGCATCGCCTGCCTCGGAAACCGCCTTCGATCAGTGTCAGTCAGGCGTGGACGACCGGCGTGGTGTGCATTGGGAGGCTGTTCCGGGCCCTATTCCCCTGATCCTGACCCCTCTCCACCACCCGGGGTTGATATCTCGGCATCCAACACCACACCAGATCGTTTGTCTGCCATCCTTTGATCCGGACACGTTGTGCTGACGCTGTTGAGGATAGAAGCATCCGTCACAATGCCTAGTCACGAAGATGCCGTCTACCTCGCCAAGCTGGCCGAGCAGGCCGAGCGCTATGAAGGTCCGTTATCTACCTCTTGATCAAAATGGGCGCCAGGAGAGATTTGTGTTGACTCCGGGGCAGAAATGGTGGAGAACATGAAGGTGGTTGCCTCGTCCGACCAAGAGCTCTCCGTCGAGGAGCGGAATCTCCTTTCTGTCGCCTACAAGAACGTCATCGGCGCCCGCCGTGCGTCCTGGAGAATCGTCACCTCGATCGAGCAGAAGGAGGAGTCGAAAGGCAACGATGCCCAGGTCGCCCTCATCAAGGAATACCGCCAGAGGATCGAGACCGAGCTTGCCAAGATCTGCGATGACATCCTCGAGGTTCTGGACAAGCATCTGATCCCCTCCGCCCAGAGCGGCGAGTCCAAGGTGTTCTACTACAAGATGTGGGTCTTCCCGCAGTGTTTCTCGTCGGTGTTGTCGCGTGTCTGACGGTTATTCGTTGTACAGGAAGGGTGACTACCACCGCTACCTGGCTGAGTTCGCTGTGGGCGAGCGCCGCAAGGTCTCGGCCGATGCTTCTCTTGAGGCTTACAAGAACGCGACCGAGATCGCCCAGACCGACCTTGCCCCGACCCACCCCATCCGCCTCGGTCTGGCTCTCAACTTCTCCGTCTTCTACTATGAGATCCTCAACTCTCCCGACCAGGCTTGCCACCTTGCTAAGCAGGCATTCGACGATGCCATTGCTGGTGCGTATCACACGCCGTCAATACTGTATTTCGAGATCTCTTGAGCTGACACGGTTCTGCAGAGCTTGACACCCTGAGCGAGGAGAGCTACAAGGACTCTACCCTCATCATGCAGCTTCTCAGAGACAACCTGGTAAGTTCCAAACGACCGCTGAATGCGATTTTACCCGCACGTACTGACTCAAATGTTTCCAGACTCTCTGGACCTCGTCTGAGGCCGAGCCCGCTCCTGAGCAGGCCGCCCCTGCCCCCGCCGAAAAGAAGGAGGAGGCTCCGGCCGCCGAGGGCGAGAAGCCCGCTGAGTAGATAAGAGGCACTTGCGAACTCGCATCCCTGGACGGATGAGAGATCGAGAGGATAGGCTGCCAGCGCAAGGAGCTAGAGCAAGGAAAAATACACTCAAAGGCGCATTGCTTTTTTCGGCATTGTGGAGCCAAAGCCATAAATAAAGGATGGGGTTTCGGTTTTGATTCTCCTTTTACCCTTTTTTGTTCCCTAATGTTCTTCCTAATGCGCACCTGGCCTGGCTGATGCCCCGGCTCTCCATCTATGTCCTTCTTGCCCTCTTTGCCCAACTACTCAAGATTTCAGCTTTTTCTTCTCTCTTGCACTCTACACAGACCATTTAACTTCCAAAACCCCAGACCCTCCTGTCTCGATCTCTTGCTTTTTTGTGCCCAGATGTGGTGTTCGATGCTCTGCGGCTCTAAACTTGCTAGTGAGTTTTTAGATGTTAGGCAGCAGTCCTACAGAGCAAATTACCATACCATTGTTTTAATGTCGTACCAGAGAGTTCCCTTCCTCTGACCTTGCTGGCAGAAGTATTATCATGTTGTACTTGCAGAATAGACCAGGTAGTCGGTAGCAAACTCAGCTGCTGCTTGTCTGAACTGAACCCAGTTCTGACCGGGCTTATCCGATCTATCTATCTATCCTTGAGCTTGAACTACCGTTCGCTCTGTTTCTGTAGCCCCTGGTCTCGTGTGTGTATGTACTTAGGTACTGCATCATGCAAGGAATGAACTTCTTCACTATATGGAGAGCTGGTGCTAACATCTTTCTCCCTATTTATTCCGATGTCTGTCTGCTCGCTTGCTTGTTCTTGTTCTTCAGTCATTCACGGCGAGGTTCTTCCTACCTATTCTATTCTACCATCTCTCTACCTACCATATTCTTTCTTTTTCGTCCTCTTTCTTCGTCGCTGTTGCTGTCGCTATCGCTGCACCTGGTTTCTTCTCTCTCTTGCGCAGTCTGATACTGTACAAAGGAGCTCACTAGACCACCTCCGCAGCGATCATATGATCCTTGTGAGGGGCTGTGAAGAGCATGATCGTCGCACAGCCTTCTTGACTTGAGGTTGCTCACTCCTATCAAGCGCACTAACAAATGTTGTGTCGGCTTTTTTTTCCCTCTTAAGGTTATTGGCCTATAAAGCTTTGTTAGAAGATGTCTCGATGTGATGGATATGATGATATTGGAATGTTGTGGGAAGCAGGAAGCAGGCTGACGCGCAGGAGGCTGCCAGCCGGGTTGCCTCTCAACCTGCCTTCAGCAAGATGCAGCATCGCAGCTTGGCATTAAGTGAATCGCCTCTTGAATTCCCCTGTTAATACCTTACCTGCCGGCCCACTAGCATCATGGCTGAAATTCATCCTCTGAGCGAAATCATCTCGATTTATTACGCATCTTTGAAAGCCTGACAGGCGGTGCAGGGCGTCCTTCGCAATCAGGCGACGAACCAGAGATACTTCAGCCCCTACCTTGCGTCTGTTACCACTCAGTCAAAATAAATTTTAAACCTGTTCTCAGTTCTTCATCATATTGATTTCCTCACTCATTTACAGCATTGGGAGCTGGTATCAATACCTCCCTGCTTTGCCTTTCGAGGAGATACCGCAGCCATCCGGAATGCACAATGGCCACGGCTCTGCCCAGCAGTTGTCTGGATCCTAGACTGGTTTTCAAGTCAGCATATACATTCTCAAACTGTCTCCTCTCCGCTGTTCAGGTCGACGGCGAGTCCACTCCCATAGAGAATGGTACGTTTGGGGGCATGCTTGCCGGTTGCATGGAGCAATACTGCCAAGCTCCAAGTCCAGAACTAGGAGGTTGCCCTTTCACTGGATTTGGACCCAGCGATATCGTCCCGGATTGGGATGGCAGGCTGCGATGGTATAGCTCTTCGATGTGTGCCAACGTCAAAGCCACAGTCGATCCTGACATTGGAGGCGTCGGTGTATGGCTCGTGCCTAGCTTACATACATTTTGTTTTCATGTTGTCTACTGACGACCGGCTTCACCGTCAGGTCTTTATATCGTATTGCATGCAATGGGAATTATGTTCTTGATCCGACTTCCCATGGCACTCCCCATAATTCGACGGACTTTCCTGGCTCTAGTAGCGACCTTTATGCATTGGCGGCCGCGGGATGCGCTTTCGAGGATGCCGCAGCCAGTCGCCGAGCGGCGACACCGCAGAAGAATCATGAGAAGAAGATTACCCATCAGCTGGCGGTTCTCAAGTCGACCATGGTCGAATTTCAAGAGGTCCAATGCTTCTTTATGCTGGCGTCCCAGGCGGCCTGCATTGTCGCCCTAGTTTCTGGTCCGGAATTCCTCGCAGCAACAAGCCTGCGGCAGCTGTACACGAACCTCCAGCTGATTCAGGTCGTCGCCATTAGCGGCATCCTTCCGGTTACGTTAGTCATGTTCGATCTGCACAGAACAGGAATGAATTCGTGGTACATCTTCACCCTCTCCACGATCACAAATGGCGATTTCACATGCGGTGCTGTATATGAACGACCTGGTGCCAAAGCCCGAAAGCTCCAGCCGCTACAATATACTCCAGAGAGGTTCGACAAGCGCGGTGGAAATCCGCCCCCGATTGTGTACTGCCTCGACCCATCTGTCCATGCTTTCTCCTTCAATAGCCAGTGCCAACCGTTGATGGAATTCTCCTGTCTCGTCATCTATGCGTTGGTCCTAATCGACAAAGTGCGCTTATTAGTTCTTTGGAGATATGATTCCATTGTCCGGAAGACTATCCAGCATATCGACTGGATGGAGAAAGCGTATCGGCAACTCAGCCGATGTCTAACTTCGCCATTTCTATCCCTTGCGATGTTGCTGGTTGAACCCCTACCTACTCACGTTGGCAGCATTGTACCTTTCAATCCTCGTCCGTCTGCCGTACCCTAATGGGTTCGCTGATATCGGCCTAGATTCATGGAGTTTCGGCCAGATTGTCGCTGTGACTATTTGGGTTCCTCTCATTGTCAAGTACATATATTGGACTGTCTGTAGGTCGGGACTCCTCCCCATACTTATATATGCAACCTCGGAACGCCGCTCGTCTTTTTCATGTTTTTCAACCTTTTTTTGATATTTACCTTTAATGACACTCTCTAGTCGGCACGGATGCTCATTCCGCCGTCCGCGTGGCTTCGCCCTACAAAATCATCAAAACAGAAACAGAGGACCTCACGGGCGACAACCCCGATAGACGAGTATCGTCACTCGCCCCCCTTGAAGCAATGAGACCCTGATCCTGGACAATAATGCAGGATACATATATAAACTCGAGCTCGAGATCACTGCGCTGGCCTGAACAAGAAACAAAAAGGTCTGATGTGGTCGAGAAATCTGCACTAGGTATGTACAGTACTACTACTAAATTTGTATATTAATTATATCTGTTGCACAGACCTCACTCCCTACTCTCACTGCGACTGTGGATTATGAACTGAACCCAGGTGTTTAGATATTAGATCTAAACCCGTCCATCCAGTCATCCGTCCGTCTATTCAGGGATATATAGTACTATCTGCTATGTACTGTACCTACCTCCTACCTAGGTAAGCAGCGGACAGTACTAGTCGAGCCATTATCAAGTAAGTAGATAGGGAGGAAATCAATCCCACCAAATGGTTTGGATGTAACGAGTAGCATCCTTTGCAGTGGCACAGTGGCTATCAAATGACTACTAAACTAGGGCAGAGTCGACCTTTTCTGATCGAATCATATCATCGATTGCCGAGTCATCCTGTAGGATGTAAAGGTGAGACGAATTATAATTGAGTACATAACCTTACGTAGGAAGGGAAGGACTAGCGGATGGAATTTGTTTCGAAGGCAGTATCTACCTGGGTAAGTAGGTAGGTAGATACCGGGCTATCCAAAACAGTCGTGAATGGTAATGACCGTGCATTTTGCTTCGAGTGTAGATAGAGAGAAGTCACCTACCTTAGGTATCTCAGTTTCGAATAGATACCTCGACAGCACCCATCATTGTTTCCGTCCGATCTGTTCGACAAGTGCGCTGGTTAGGAAGGCCTGATAGAGCAGCCGGGCCCCAATCCAGTAGCTACCTTGTCAGGCGGCCAAATACCAGTATCTGACTGCAACTAGTGGCCTTGGCCTCTTTTTGTAGTCGAGTGGTATTTTCGGTCAACATACCCACTACTAGGTGCGTCTTCCAAGGAAATCCTCATAAAATGGATATGCAAAAAAAGAAAAAAAAAAGATCATACACGCTCATAGTATGTGATGCTCGCCCTTTCTTTCCCTCCCTTTCCTCGATATCCAAATTATCGTCGAAGGGGGGGGGGGGGGGGGGAGTATATGCTGCAAATAAAACTTTTTTGAGTAAATATATAAGATAATATAATATACAGAGGCTCTCCAATACTCCATATTAGATTAGTATATCCTCTTTTTTTGCTTTCTTTTATTTGATTCTCTTCTTCCATTCTATACTATCTATAATTTTATTTCCCCCGTTCTCCAAGAATAAATGTAATAGTATGTATATGTCCATCCAAGATTTTGTACCAACCCAGGTAGATTCCTCTATCTGTCAAAAGCATCATTCATAGTAATAAATAGTATAGTATAGCCCTTGAAAGAAAAGAAAAGAAAAGAACTGTCATGACCTGACCTGACCTCCAGTCAGCATGACCAGCAAGTAAACCACTAAATTCATACCTGTAGACTGCAGTACGCCAGCCGCTCACAGCCTTGAAAAAGGCAGAAACGATGCTGTCTGCATCTGCAGTAGGCGTGCAGTGCGGCACAGAGATTGTGCACTATAATTATTATGATAACATGCACAATGATAATACTTGCCCCCCCCCCTCCCTGGCCGCCCTGCCCTGCCCAAGCAAGGCAAGTCCGGCCGGGAGGCAGATACCTCCTGAGGTATCCTGAGAAAGCTTAGTAACTTGGCTTTTACCAGCTTGCAAGCCAGCCAGGTCTGGGTAGCTCAGCTCTGGCAGAAGCCTCAAAATGATGGCTGGCATTATGTCGGCAGCCGCGCCCGATCGGTCGGTTGGTCAACCGGTGCCTGCTACAACAGGGAATGAGTGCTTGCCGCTTATATATATAATTTACTATTATTAGGTACCGCCATATGTTAGGTACATACATACACAAAGACAAAAAAAGGATAGTTTTGTCGGTTATTTATTTTTTTCCTCTCTCATTACACAGAGGAGTGGGCTATCTTATCTTTATTGTAATTTGTGCTCCAATGCACCTTGGATAGGCTCCTTTCCTCTCTTCGAAATATTCATTTTGGTCATCATTAGATGATCTACAAGGAAGGGGGAAGTACAGCACATACAAAAAAGGAAAGGAAAAGAAAAGAGAAGAAAAGAAAAGAGAGAGAGATCTAAAAAAGAGAAAGAAAAAGGGGCAAAAAAATCCATGTGACCTGACCTTATTTATCAAAATAAAAATACCTCGCCTGGCTAGCTTTGCCCGTCCCGCACATTCTTGCATACAGTACATGCACGATGAATGCATGAAGAAAGCCAATCACTTTCAGTTTATGATGTTTCCCATCCCATATCCTCATTTTTCTTTCTTTCCTTCCTTTTCTTATCTATCTATCTAGTATCTACCCACCCTACAGTAGTTAGATAGATTAGGTAGAATCGGTAGATACCTCAATCTCATCGAAGCAACCTTCTTTTTGCTACTCCTATTCCAAATCTGTGTCTCAAGTACAGTACAATACAGACCAGAACCTTAGAGTCGCTCCGTACTCTCTTTCTCTTATCCGATTTTGTAGTAGATTTGATACAACCTCCCAACGCGGCAAGGCACAGAGAGAGTTCCTTCTCTCCTGGAGACCAGACAAAATAAAAAAGAAAAGTCCCAATCCCAATGGATAGATAGATAGATAGGCCGTATATATGTAACTAGGTACCGCACCGCGCCGTGCCAGCTGCAGAGAAGAGAATAGAATGGATCGGAAAAGTGCAGCACCTGAGTACAGTAGGAAGAAGGCGGCAACTGACAGGTAGCAAGCAAGCACAGGATGGCCGCCACAATATGCACGACAAAGTTAACACTTTCGCTTTTATTTTTAACCTCCTCCCCAGTTACTTGCTATCCAAGTGCCACTGCACTTTTACTGTATAGCAAGTCCAATTGGAAATTCGAGGACTACAAAAGTGTCGCATGTGGGATCCCGAGCGGGATTCGCGAAGGAACCGGTAGTTACGTGACACACAAAGCGAGACCAAGATTCAAGAGCCAAGAAGATGGAAGACAATCCAACCAAAACATATCCTAAATTGTGGTGTCAAGGGTAATCGATGCTATGCCATGTCCTCCCGTAGAATCACACGGAACGCAGCTGCTGAGGGGAAATATTTATGTTTGAGAAGTGAACTGTCCAAGCCCAAACAGGAGGCACACTCAGGTGCGATAGGAAATCTACTGGCACAGGGCCCAAGAGAAATGATTTGTAAAAGACCGGGCGGATTCGCCCGTGAGGATGCGACAGAGAACATAAGACTTCCCCTGAGGGGAATCAAAGCTCCAGAGCCAATAGTACCAACATCATCAAGCAAGACGCGCTCGGGGATATATGGGGAAAACAGGCACTAGCAGCTCCATAAAAATCTTTCCGTTTTAGATAACCCGATACTTCGAGTAACAATATGCCGCAATCCACAAACTCCTTGGTCCCTCCGGTTCCCCAACGCCCAAACGCGCCATTGCCATGCAAAGCAGAATCGCTCTAAGGCGTGATGAAGGAAGATCGTTGGCAGCATGAAAGGAAAGAAGACTTCAGCCAGCTTGGATTGAGGAGTCAGTGGGGGCATGCAAAAGGCACAATGCATAGATGGCCAGATCCCGGTCGCATATCACATTAGAAATGCCCTTCGCCAAGAGAAAGGCGGCGACAGCCCCAGTGCGACGCTGCAGGGTACGCAATGCTGTAGGAACGTTGTCTTCCCTTGAACGACGGGGATTCCACATGGCAGGCGGGTCTTTGTAAACTGAAATATGTCTCTGTTCGGTGGCGGCGGTCGAGCAAGGCTGCATCTCCAGCACGGCTGATGCGGCGAGAAGCCTTGCGGCAGAAAAGGTGACAGACTTGCAGATGCACGTAATATCAGAGAGCAGCAAGACGAACTGCTTGCTGGAGGAATGGCCTGATTGCCAACGCTAATATTACCTATCAAGGCTGACAGGCTCGTCTTCTCCACTGGGCTGCGGCAAAGTACGAGTGTCGACTTGCCAGCATCTCGGGGCGAGCGACAAGGATAGTCGTCGATCTCGAGGCACAGTATGGTCTCGACACGGGCGAAGGAATTCGCCGAAAAGCAAGCGAGATGCCTGCAAGCGTCGACATTGGCGGATGGAAAAGGTGTGGACTGCTTGCCTCGACCTGGTAACGACACGAAGCTGCGGGCGCGGGGGCGTTGTCGAATAAGACTAGAAGACGGAGGGCATTATCGACGGCTGTCTTCATATCTGGCTGGGCAAACAGATCGAATATGGAACGACGTAACGAGACTCTGAACGGTCTCCCTCGCAGGATCCGCAAGCCAGGTTGAGATTGACCGACTCCACCCCAGGACGCCGGGACGAGATCACTTCTGGGACTTCTTCTTGGCCGGCTTCACCGCAAGCTCGCCCCTGGTCATGTTCCGTGTGAGACCACCGATGTAGTCCTGGAGGAACTTGTTCTCGCTCTCCAGCCTGTCATGATCCGACTTCACCGCCTCGATGCGCTCCGCGAGCGCCTGCAGGGACGACTGGAGTGCCTTGGCCTGCCTGGTTGGTGGTGTCAGCACGAGGAGTCGAGCTAGCTGCTGCATCGTGATCCCTTGACTTACTCCTGCAGTGATTGCCGGGCTTCCTCACCCAGACGCTCCAGATCGGCCGAATTGCGCCGCGGACTCATGGCGCGGGCATCGTCCGGCGGGAACTCCTCCTCCTCGATCTCGATCTCGGGGTGGTCGCGCGGGACGAGGATCGAGGCACTGGGCTTGCGATCCGCCATGCGGGGCCGGTCGGCCCGCGACCTGCGTTCGGGCTCGGCGTCCGAGACGGACGACGAGGACGAGGAGAGCGACGAGGTGTGCGACTCCGCGTGGTCGTTTGGCTGCGGCATGGCCGGCACTGGAGAGGTGTCACTCGGCGACGACTCCATTCTGCACTGGCAATGCTGTCTGGCCGGGGAGGAATGCGGTGCTGGACGGACGGACGGGAGATAAGAGAAAAAGTCGGAAAGAAGCCGGGACGAGTCCTCGCAACAAGGCGCAACACCGGGATGGCCTCGAGCAGAGCGCACGAGGGCTGGCAGAGACGTGGGGTTGGGGGGAGGAAAGGGAAGCACGACGCAGAGAGAAGAGGGGAGAGCAAGGGAAACGATGGATATAATAATCTTAGCGACGCTACGGCGCGGTCAGCAAGGGAGCCGCCGATGGTTCGTGCTTCGCGTGGCCCGCGGGACGGCGCTGGCTCGCTTGTAGCTGGTCGCCCTTGAAGATCCTGACGCAGTATACCCACCACCGTCTCTCTGGAAAGCTCTGTTGGGCTTTGTCCTGCACTTTGTAACGTCCTGCTGCGACCAGGCTGTCGGTTCTCCCCGTTGAGCTTCGTACGGGCGTCTACCTAGGGAGCTCCCTGGGGACAGACGGCCTGTACGACCAGGCGGGTGGCGAACGAGGCTCAACGGCGAGGATCAACGCCCATGAGATGCCGCAGCGCCGCCAGTGGCTTCGTGCGATTTTCCAGAAGCAAGAGAGCAAAGGACTGCCAACAGTGGGGTTGTCGTGCTGGTCGTACGGCGCACAGGACGGCGCGCTGCATGCATCGCTGCCAGTGAGCGTGCGGGATGCGCCGGACGGCGGGGGAGACTCGGCGTCGAGTCGTCTTTTCTCTCCACCGGAACCTTCCATTCCCACGGGTATGCGCCTTTCCCTAGCAGACAGGAGCCCAGCAGGTGAAACGCAGCCAGCGACGATCTCCAGAAGCCCAGCATCCCCCGTCCTTGCCAACGCCGTCGACGGTAGATAAAATAAGAATGTGCTGTGTACACAGTCTGCGTACGGGGATCTGTTCTATCCCTAGCCGCCTGTTTCGACCCTCCACTTATGATATCAACCGATCCACCGTACAATAATTACAGTTGTACAGGTACACACGACACTGCGTATATTTTCCGTCCACAGAGCAAGAGACTCTCAAGAGGCGCACCGATTGGCTCTCATTCGATTTCCCAGTTCGCACACTGGTGGGCGCCGGGAGCATTCCCGTCTCTCCGCCTCCGTACGGAGCACTCCGTCTCTGTCTCCAGCGTTCGCGGTGGATCCCTTGAAGTACTATCCTATCGTCCACTATGCGCCAGGTACAGCACGTTCAGAGCGCTCGTGTGTGCCCCATACACCTTGCCTGCCCAGCCCTGCATGTTCCAAGAGGGCCGGTTCCGACATCATGGCCGCAGTGGCGAGATGCCACAATTGTTGGACGACAGCTTAATATTATATCATAGCTCGAGACCGTCGCGATGCGTACCCCTCCCTTGGGACCTGGAGCAAGATCTGTCCTCTCGACCAGATACCGGATGATGAACCATGTCCAGGCCGCGCAGATACGATGGCGGATCTCCTGTGGCCCCTGGTGACAGCTCAGTGTCTGCCGGATCGACGGCCACGTCGGTTTCGCTGCCTAATTGACATCATTAATAATTATTTCCTGTCCTTCAGCACGGGATCGGGATCTCTAAAATAGGTAACTCATCGGCCTTCGTCGCGTGCGCAGCCAAAGCTTCAGCGCCTGCGAAAGTTTAAGGGGGCCCAGGGGATACCGCTCTGGGAAGACGTTGGCGCCTAAATGTCCGGAGACCACTCCCCTGCAGTCCGGAGCATAGCGGTACTGTCATAAAAACCATTCCGAAACGCGCTTTCGGCTTCACATTCGCTGCTTGTTCCAATTCATGGGGTGACCCCCTCCATACAGATGGAATCCTGCAGCTCTGCTCCGTACTATTATTGCGACAGCTTTCCGAGTGGCATCCGTCGTATGTGTCAGATCTGTGCAGACACCAATCCCACCCGGTGACGAGTAGGAAGCGAAAAAAACAGTCAATAATACCAGCCAGTCGAATGCATTCCACCTGGCCCCGGACTCGGGGAATAACGATGAGTTAGCCCCTGTCGTCCATCGGTTCCGATTCAGCTCTTGCTGGCAGCCGTACCGTACCGTTCAGTGGACGAAGTAGCTTGTGACCGGTGGCCCATCACCTGAATGCTCCATGAACTGTCACGTCTGGATGGGCTCCGAGGTTCAGCCCGCTGCTTCGTCCAGCTTGCCGGCCAAAGCTTTGGGCATACACATTACTCGTGGCGGTCCCCGACGGTTTTTTACATCATAGCCCACCGCGTGACTGCTGCTGGCGTGGGAAGAGGGCACTGGCTTGTCTCGCCACGGCACCAGTGTCGCATTTTCGGGCAAAATCACCACGGCCGGGCGATGATATCAGAGCGGTCAAAGACTGACAGAGCAAAATGCGATCTCGAGACTTGAGAATTGGCGCCCGATATCCACAACGGGCAAATTATGACAGGCCCTCGTGTCGGACAACGCAGATCTACGGCGGCCGCGCTTCTTGATTCGCTCTCCCATGTCCACACCCACCACTCGCGCGACCTGCTCGTGCAGAAACGGGTTTCCACCCGTCGCCGCTTGATCATGTCTTTCGTCGGGCCCCTGCCAATCAACGAGCAGAGAAACAGGAGACTGAGAAATTCCCGCTGACCAATCTCATTGGATTTGTATCAGTTTACAGCCGCGGAATGGACAGAGCAATTCAAATCAGCCGTGTCTGGGGTTGAATCTGACTCTCAACAGAGACAAGAGTGCTATTACAAATTACTCCGTACTCGCAGTTCTTTGTCCCCTGTCTACGGAGTAGTCTCGTTTCGGGCTCACTGGTCCACAGTTATCAATCGCCCCGGGACCATATCGCAGAACCCTGTCGGAGTGTGGCAGCTTTGCTGCATGCCAAGGCGGCCATGTCCCCAACTACGACGGTAGGGTCAAAGAGAAGGCGCCGTCCTCGGTGCGCCGCCACTGATGTCAGATCCAGCACGCGCGGATCAGCATTGGACCGTTATATTGTTATTGGTGAAATGCGCAGCAATTAACATCCTCCCTGGCTCATCCAGGGATGGTTGCTGTCGGCAGTTGTCAGCGCTGCTTGCTCCGTACGGAAGTCCACTAGATAATATCTGACCTCCTGTCTTTCTTTTTCCTGCGGTCGATTTCTTTCAGCCAGAGAGTTGTAGTTTTGCAGTAACACACGGCCTGAACAGACGACCCTGTACTGCTTACTGGCAGATCTTCCAACGTGGAAGAATAGTACGAGAGTACGGCCAAGTCGGAGAGCAAATTGAGCGCCCGAGATGGTGCGGCATAAGCTGACAATTATTATTATTCCAGCGTCTCTCTTAGTCTTTTTTTGACTCTTCCTGATAACCAACATAACCAGGCTCCAGCTCACACCACGGAGTGCACACATTCAAAAAGCCAGCAAACCACCAGTGTGCACTGTGCACAGTGCGGTGTCGCGCTCCACTGGATGATGATCTTCGGTTCTCTGGTGACTCTGGTCGCTTGTCCGCCAACCCATTACCCGCTACTTAACTAGCCAGTCCCGAGTGAACGATTCTTGGGAGTTGGGACGAGATAGTTTTGTTTAGTTTAGGGGGGGAGGGGCCATTAGTGGCCTTTAGGAGCCTTAACTGCAATGCGAAATAATAATGTTGACGTTTATTATTTATTTATTCATCTATTGTTCTTAATATTATTGCCAGCGTGCGGGTTCGGGTTACAACTCGGACTCACGAGTATAAGTACTCTATACTACTTACTGTACATACGGAGTCTGCGACGGCAGTTGATGTCTGATGTTTGTGTGTGTCTTTTTTTAACTGTTAATTTGACTCGACTCGCATCCAATAGTATCTTTGTACTCCGTTCAAAGTAGTTCTTCTTTCTCTCATCGCGCTGCGGCAACTACCTGATTAATGGACGAATAACTTATAAGCAACTGTACGGAGTACACAGAACTTGGTCAAGCTCGCGCCGCCGCCCGGCGCAGCAGGTCACGCTGCTACAGGTCTGTGTGCGACAGGTGGTCCGACCTAACTATATACTACCACCCTACCTATACTACTACCCAATTAAAACTACTCAAACAAGTACAGCATCATCATTCCACTCTCAGTTTCGGGTAAACTATTCCGGCGCTGCCCAACTACGTACGGAGTAGGTACTGTACATACTCTCCCTCCGGAGTCCGGCGTAAAGCCGTTCTTCGAGCCCGCCCCGAGCCTTTAATAAAGCACCAAGCCTCAAAGCCTCAATCAATCAAGAGTCGAGGGCTCAGGGCAAGGGGCAGGTTCAAGGATGTGAGACCGAACCTGATGGGGACGTTTCAAAAAAAAATTTTAGCAAGGGCTCTTCTCTGCTCTTCTATCCTTTTTATAAATAGTTAATTCTCATGTGTCGCGACCTCGAACGGTACTCCGTATGTACAAAGCTTGGAACTCTGAGCACAGAGTAGTGTAGTCCTAACTGCCACAGTAGTAGGGATTATTCAATAGGTACTGTACTTTACCACTCAGTACTAAGCATACTAGCAGTGGCGGAGTAGGATAGGGGTTTTTTGTTTTTTTTTCTTTCACATGGCATTATCATTATCATTATTGTTGCTAATTCTTCTTCTTCTTCTTCTTCTTCTTCTTCTTAGCAAGTTGTGTTTGTTTGTGATGGCAACATACCCAATAATTATTATTAACGGCTAGCACTACGCAGTAATACACTAAATAATATGCCACTGCTTACTTTACTTGTCTTTCTTTCCTGTGTACAGTACATTGTGTACAGGAAATAATAGCAATCCGTACTGTGCATCAAAAAAACTTAAAAGTTGGAGTAAAAAAAAGAAATTTGTTATGGACCTTGCCATACAAAGGCCGGATAATTATAGGACCGAGGGAAGGAACTGATCGGCATGTGACTGACCATGATCACCTCGATCACCACAATCACCACAATCACTATGATCACCAAGACTCAGGGAAACAGCATGTATATAATGACACTCCTTTCAGACAGATTTCGACCCTCGTGGTTGATGTTATGGACTAGGAAGGAGGTCACGTGATGGATCGTCTACAATCCATTTCCATGATCCAACACTACGATCCAATTCCACGATCCAACCCCATGATCCAAACCCATGATCCAAGACTATGATCCCATTCTATGATCCAGGAACCCAGGAAGACAGCATGTATATAATGACGCTCCTTTCAGACAGAATCCGACCCTTGTGGTCGACTCACATAGCAACCTGTCATATAGGCATTGCTAGTAACACAGGTCTATTCTTGTTATTATATTGCTCACCCCCTTGTTTCTTGTCTTCAAGATAAACCCAACGACCCTTTTAGGTCTAGTTATCTAGGCCTGTCGTTACAGTTGACTCACGCAGCAACCCAGCATATAGGCATTGCTAGTAACACAGGTCTATTCTTGCTATTATATTGCTCACCCCCTTGTTTTCTGTTCTCAAGATAAACCAACGACCCCTGTTGGTCTAATCATCTAGGCCTGTCGTTACAAAATTATGATGGAAACCATGAAGCACTTGCTCCATGTTTACCTACTGTGCCTGCACTTTTTTTAAAAAAAAATAGTATTAATTAGTAATTAATAGCCGTCATTGTCTTCATCATCATGATCACGACAATGATGACATTATATGACAGACTCGGACTGACTGCTAGTCGATAGTCAAACCAAACCCCAAAATAATAATGATGGGTAATAATAATAATAATTAATAATAATGAATAATAAATAATATCCATGACAGGGTTCAAGACTTTTTCAAGGGTCTTCTGACATTATTAATTAACTAAGACATAAGATGAAGGCCTGATGTCCACTAGTTACCTAAGTTAGGTAGCTAAGTTTTGATGCCCGATCATGCAGTTAATAATATCATATTCATTACTGCATGTGTGAGCCCTTACAGAGTACGCGGTTGTCTTAATGGTCAGCGAAGTACTACTGCGTATATACACACTCTGTGCAGTAGTTAGAGTTCAGAGGGGATGAAGGAGTCAGGACATGACATGTGGTGATGATGATCATGGTATTTTATATGGTGGTAGAGGCTCACCCGATTTTCTCTGATGTCTGGCCTTAGTAAGTAGTAGCCAGGGCTTCTTTCATTCCTTCTGACTTCCGAGGGTGCTTGTGGTTTGAGAGTTGCGTGGTGAGTGTCTAATTCTGTCATCAGCTAGCTGGTCGGTCTGGGCGGGAGTGCTATCTGTTAATAAATAATAATATCATTTTATCGCGGGACTACATATTTACAGTTACTACGGAGTACAGAGTACAGAAAAGGTGGTGGTGGTGGTGACCTCAGTAATCGTTGCGAATACGCGGCCAAAACTTTGTTTTTTGTGCTGCGTGGGAAGTCAGAAAGGATCACACCAGTGAGAGAAATGATAAGCAGAGATCGTCATAAATAATGCCCATAACTTTTCTTTGATCAGAAATATAAACAAAAATAAGGAAATAGACATGGACAGGTATAATTTACAGCTACCTCTCTGTTACTCTGTGCATGTACTGTACATACTGTATATTCTTCCTATTTGGTGTTGTTTAATCTTTATCTGCCTTCTGCTATAGTGGATGGTGTGACTGGATTTTTTTAACTTTTCTGTATATTTCCATTCATTCATTCATCTCTTCATGAAGATGCAGTCAGGTCATGTCAAATCAGAACCACCTGAGATGGGATGTATCAGGTACTAGGAAGTATCCTACCTATGTCTCTATCTAATCTATAATCTCATCTACCGTTGTTGGTCATGGCTATTGAATAGAATAGAATAGAAATTAAGGGATTCAGGTACGGAGATCTGAAATGGGTTAGTTGAATGGATCGAACTGGACTGGAGATGAACTGGAGTGGGACTACGTAGTTAGGAGTGGACTGGGCTAGAGACCAAGGCATTTATACTCCTTCGTCCACTGTACAGTACTGTACTGTACATGCATACATATCTTATGTACTAAGTAGGTACCGAACTTCGTCCCTTCGTTTATTTAGGTCGTCATCCACATAATAATAACCGCGGGACTGCCTAAATAAACAAGGTTGCCCGTTGCCGGGTCCATGATCATCATCTGTGGATCGGATTCGAAGTTCGTCTCTTCTTATCTGGATTTGGATCTGGGGTTTGGACTTGGATTGCAATGTCACACATAATACTGAGTAGAGAGAGTGAGAGAGATCGATGGCAGATTAGGCTAGGTAGATAGGACAGGAGTCAGTAGTGCAGTGTGGATTAGATTGGGTCAATTGCCGTATTGGCGTTGGATGGATTTTCATTGGTAATTTTTTTCCTTCATTCCCTCGCTTTTATTTCTTGTTTATTCATGTCAAAATTGATCTTCTGTTGTATGTCGAATACCTATCTGACTTGATAGACGGTTTCGTCTGAAAGAATAGACAGCTTGTACATAACTATGGATATGCGCTCACTACCTACCTAGGTAGGTTCTTGGTATTGCACTTGAGACAGGGTCAGGTGGATGTGTTTTAAATAGATGGTGCTTTTCATACATTGAAAGGAGGGAGCACTTCAAGAGTATCGTAATTGTTCATTCAGCGATAGGGTGCTATTTTCTGTCCAGAACTGCTGAAGAGTCCATTTGTGATTGCGTAGGGAGTAGCAGATATCTTTCCTCTTGAAAACATCGAATCCCAGGCCCAAGTCCGACAAACAAACGCCACTTTTTCTTACTCTGCGCCCATACTACAGTACAGAGGGACTACCGAACGCACGTATATCGACATGATCCAAGAGAAGCAGAACGGCATCGTTATAATAGCCGCTACTGGCACAGGGATTCTTGAGATCAAGAGAGAAGCTGAAATGAGCTCTCTTGAGTTGCAGATAATCAACTCAGCGTCGAGCGAAAACTCTGAACGCGGGAGCCGTCTTCCACTGATATAATGCCCTCAAGACAGCTACTCCACCAGACTGGGTCTCGACGGTGCGCCCGCGTCCGCGGTCATTGACGTCCTGCTGCACTGCTGTTCCGTCGGCCGTCCGTGACTCAGGTTCGTCCTCTTCGGTGGTGCTACTCCCTTCACGAAGTGGTTTCCGCCGTCCTGGAGAAGGATTATCCCGGCTGCTGGCTGGTGGAACGCCCGGGTTTTCAGGGTGCTGGTTCCTCAACGCCCCAGAGGAAATCGGTTCCCAGCCTCCATCCACGTCCCCCGAGTTCCTGTAATCAGTGGCTCCAGGGGGCAAAGGGGCGGTCTCGGCAGTATTAATGCTGTAATCTGGATACGGCCTCCCCCACCACATTCCAAATTTCCCGTCCTCGTTTCTCGTCATGAGAGCAGCTTCTGCATTGTGCTCGATCCAGAAGCGGTAGGTATAGCATCTGGATAGATGCCATTTGAAGACCGTTCTGAGAGCGTCTTCGCTCTGGCCGCGTGCCTTGCCGGACTCTGCAAGGAAACGTTCCTCCTGTGGACTTAGCGGACGGCAGAACTCTGCAAAGTGGTGGAAGAAGATGCCTTTGAAGGTGTGGCCGTTCTGGGAACAGCTGCCGGCGGAGTCGCATACTTCCTCCAGGACGCCTCCGCGGCCCAAGCCGGCCCACTCGGTGCTGGTCTTGTTCGGCCATCCAGTGGCCAGGATTACCTTCAGCACCAGATCATGTCCATCGTTAAGGTAATCCTGCAAGCCAGTAGCGAGCCAAAGACCCCTCAACCCGCTGAGGATGACTCCCTGGTTGTACGTGTAGACCATGGTATTAAGGTCGTCGCATTTGCGAGTGCCAGGCTGCGTGGGACTTTGGTATCCAGTAATGTGAAAACCGTCGGCGTAAAGACCGCCAATGCCAATCATGTTCGAATCCTTCAGCCATTGGTAGCCTCTCACTGCAGCGGCCAGATGAGCAGGGTCGTGCCGGCTGCTATTCAAGGGAGAATTCTGCGTCACGAATGGCGAGTCGATGGAATCTCCGGGGAAATAGAGATACATTCCAACACTGGCGGAGATGAACAATTCATTCGTGATCGCATTCTTGTATGGGAGGAGATAAGGGCTCCAGATCATCCCGCCCTCGCAGAGGGTACTGTCCCAACCTTGCGAGGCGAGTTCGTAAAAGAGGCGTGCTCTGTGCGCAGCTGGAGTGCGAAACTGGGTCCCATGCCATGGTTGGCACACGGTGTCATTCAAGTTCGGATCGGAAGTGTATCGTAAATCTGAATGGAGGTCCTGGAACTTGATATTCTCCAGCCAGTCCAACACAACCCAGAGCATGTCATCGTAGGCTTGGTTCCTCAAGCCGATCGCGTTCTCGCCAAAGTAGAACGCCATTATGTGATCAAAGTAATGGTTAATAATGTTCTCGAACGTGAGCGCGCTGCGGGATACCTTGGACGAGAGATCTTGACATTCCCCAGCGGCTGAAGAAAGTATTGGCATAAGAATATCGTCCGGAGTAGAAGTGAGAGATGAGAGCGTTGCAGAGACGTGAGTTCCCAGGACCGCAGCGGTCCAGTCGATGCTCGTGGGCCAGGTGCCCTGCCATAGTTCGAAATATGAATCTTGCATCACGTCAAGAGCGTCGAGCAGATCCCTCAGCGTGCCATTGATGGAAGACAGTGAGTGCCAAGAAGAGTTTCCAAGAGGTTGCTGGTGATACCCATTGCTCCTCTGTCTCTGGCCCGCCGGGGCTGCAAAGTCTTGCTGCGAAGCAAGTACACGCTGAGGCCGCTGCGCCAGCGCATTGGCACTCGGTAAGACAGAAAGAATGTAAAGACAAGGAAGACCACACAGAACGAAAGACGAAATGACGTCCCGCACAGGTTTGGAGCGCCAGGGAACCATGCTGCACCTGCCAGCCTGATGTGATACAATGTACTAGTAAGTATATAATTTCCCCCCAAGGAGCTGCGTCTCTTCGATTAACCTGCGAGATCCCGCTGAGAGACGCACCAGGCGACAGCTATGGACGACCGGCAGAAATCATGGCACGAGAGGGAGAGCCCAGGCAACCGATAAGAGTGTATTGGCGCTCAATTATACTGAGAGAGAGAATCTAGGACGGGGAAGAAGGAAAAGAAGGGAGAAAATGTAGGGTTGAAGATAAGCTGCCGCCACCGCAGGGCTGGACGCCGTTGTCCCTTGCGGGGAATGTGGGGGGCGGATCTCGTCTCGAGTCTCTCAACTCTGGGACCACGTCGGTTCTCCACCCTTGCGTAGAAGTTGCCTCCAAGATGCCTGCTGACCCTTATGCCCTTTTGGAATTCCGTCTGCGAAGAATCAAATTATGGACATTTGGCTCTTTGGTGCCATTTTCATCTTGCCCAGATCCAACCGCTGCATACTCCAAAGGCCAGCTCCATGGCCTTCTCTCAAACTAAGGACTTTCGGGTTTGATGCTGACCAGTTTCTTCAGGATCACGCGCCACAGGAATAAAGTATCTAAACTACGTTTTCAAGTTGCATGAAGTTACATCGTGGGTGATCCGGTGATCGGCTTTGAAGAGTCAGATTGGAGCATTGTATTCCAAGAGAAGTCGCGTGCCCTCCAGAATCTGTAGAGATATACAAAAGCCGTTTTCTTTTGACACTAGTGGCTATCTGTCAGCCATCAGAAGCCTAGCAATTTTGTCTCATGAGTATGCTACATGATCACTACGCGTCGGTAGAGACATGTTGGGACGTTCGAGGTTTCTGAAAACCAAACGAAAAGCCATGGGGGATAGTGCATTATACTTCGTTGCATCGTCGTCTGATTGCGTCTAGCATGTCCGAAGGCTTAGGATGTCCTACTCTCAGGGAACTCTAGATCTTCTGACCCACTGTTGTACTATTTCATCGTCTTGTTCTAAGATACAGTCAGTATTGTGACAAGGTGGCGATAAGACAGGTAGAATGCATACCTCATTTTGCATTATTTACAGTGCCGACATGTGTCTCTTCGGCATCATTTTGCTGAGACATACAGCCAGCGAATGCACGAGATCTCCGCCAGAAGAGACAATGTCGGCGACATGCATTTCATATTCAGGAGTATCGACCTGCTTCCAGGGTACTGGCTGCTGCTGCTGCCGCCAACACGTATCCGAAGGCGCCACTCGTCGAAGAGCGGCAAATATTCGAAAAGAAAAGAAGGGACGTAGATGGGGGTATTTCTCTTAGCAGTAATTTCCCTAATCTCTGGCATTGTCTGCTCCCGGGCTGCGGCTCCTCTCACGACTCCTGCTTCGTCCCCTTCCACCGCGGCCGCCCTTTGGTCCACCGACCTTGCCCTTATTAGATGGCGGAGGCCTCACGAAAGCGAAGTCGACGTGAATCGTCTGGTCAAGAAGCTTGGTCCCGTTGAGGGCCTTGATGGCTGCAGTGGCTTCAGGGAGGGTGGAATATTCGATCAGAGCGTATCCCTATATCAGTAATGATGGAGTGTCAGCTAGTCGACTCTTATCACACCTCTCTGACGCATTATTACATGGAGGAAATAATGTAGGGATAAATGAGTGGACGCACCTTCACATAGCCAGTCCTTCGGTCCAGGTTCAGATTGAAGTTCTTGATCTCTCCATACTCTGAAAACACGTCTGTGATATCCTCCTCTGTCGCTTCCTCATGAATATTGGTCGCGAGTACAATCCATCCCTCGATACTGCGTACCGCAACGGCGCCCGTTTCTGTTAGCGGTTCATCATAGTTGGCACTCGAAGAAAGAGCGCCGTCCTGCGCCACGGGTGGGTCGACTTCCATTTCATTCGACATTATGGCGGTGGTGCTGTGGTAAAGGTTTATCGACGGTCGTGAAAGAAGGAAAGCAGAAGAAGGTTTGTTTTCCAGAGTTCCTTGCAAGCGAACGGGAGTGTTTATCTCAGGAAATGATAGCTTGGAGCTTGTCGCGATGCACGCTTGAGAATGTTGCGAGGGGCCGAATCTGGCTATATGCTTATGTAAGCAACATTAGATGGCCACCAACTGTTAGCTCGATCCCTTGAAAGTGCCAAACACTTGTCCGTTCGCTATTAAATTTAGTTCGTTTTCTATATGTCTTTATTGGATAACTGCAGAATCTCTCATATCATGGGGCTCTCGAGAAACAGCATGCTGTGTCTGAGCTTCTTTCTGCCAGTCTTTTGAAAGATCCGGGAAAACAGAGAAATCAGTGGGCAAAGAATTACTGATTCATTTCGCGCTGGTATTATGATGTTCTATTCGCCCTCACCGGACATTACAAAATGATTTTGTGATTGCCGGTTGAGACCTGACTGGTTATTGAGCCGTGACCTTTGAAGATCATCTCCAAAATCAACCTGGCAGAGTCCTTTCAGCTTGTCGATGAATCGATGAAGGGTCAGAACCACGTTGCGCTATTTCGGTAATTCTAATTTTATTTTCTTGATGTTTTGCTCAGGACGCTTGATGTTTGACGTCTCCGCCCACAATGAATTGCGTTGAGCAGATCTGACATGGCGAATGCGGGAAGGGATATATGGCCCAGAAAGTTCATACTTTGTAGGGTTCGTAAACAGCACAGTAGGATGGCTGATGAATTCATCGTAAGCTGAATAGGTAGGATTTCATCTTGCAACTATGCTTCCACATCCGAAAAAAGCCCTGTAAACTTGCTTGCCGGGTATAGTTGCAACCGCGATGCAAGGAGCGTCCACATCACTGGTTGGCTCGGGTGCTAGGCGTTCCAGACAGGCTATTGCTCTGTAGACATTATCGAAATTTTCATCTGGCACGGAGAACTCTTAGGCCAATTTAGTGTCTAGGGGCCAAGTGTTCATTTCCTGTCGTGGCAGTCTTTGCAGAACGCTGATGGTGTTAAAAGATGAAAAAAAATGTCTCTGGAAGTTGCTGGGCATCTGGACATAGTGTCGACTCCGGCAAAGAAAGAATATGTATCACATGGACGAGCCTGTTTGTACTCTGTTGGAGTCTGCTTATGCCGGAGCAGGCTTAGCTGAGGGTACCTGCATGATGCATCTCCCGCTGCGGTCATAGAAAGCGCGAGACAACCAGTGCTCCAGACCCCTTCGCTCACCTCCGCATAATAATATTATTGTCCAACGCTCTTCCTGCAGCCAGGTCAGCAATAATCGACTAACAGAGCCAATAATAGCCCGCGATCATGAACGGACACGCTCACCAGTGACAGGTGTCTACTCCGTAGACCTTGTGTTTCGCACCACGTATGGCCTCCGTACTGCGTTAGCTCACGTTGGATTTGAGACGATTCGATACAAATGAAACTAATCTATTTCAGACGGAAAGAGGAGAGCAGCAAAGCCTCGACTCTGGGGTATACGGTTGAAAGAACATCTCCGTGTTCCCAGGACGCGACGCATTCGGCCTAAAAGCCAATCTTCTTTATCATCTTTATACCTGGGCCGTGTACGGAGTAGGTGTGTGTTCTGCACTTCCAGCCGTGTTCCCGGGGCTCTTATCAACGGTACCAAAATGGGATGGTGTGAGACTGACTGGTATTATTATTGGAAACTTCTACGATAGGACAGCCTCCATCGTATAGTAGTTCCGCGATCATACTAGCCTCTGCACGACTTTTTCCCCAAGTCAACCATCTAACGATGGCACCTTTCAAGGGCTCCGTAGCTGCCAAGTCCTGGTTCCCTCAAGACACGACGAAGGACGCTGAGACAAGATGATCATGTGCACAAGTCTACGGAGCGTTTCTTCAGCTGCCGAGGCCAGACTGCGCGAGAAGAAAAACTCGGCGCCACTCCGAGGTAACCTTACTCCGTACAGTCAGGAAGTACGGAGGACAGCAGGGGGCCGGCTGACCGGGTCCCTCAAAAAGTGTGCAGAACATGGATAGCCAAGCCGCTGTCTCACGGAGTCTCCGGAAAGGTTCAGAATCTGGGGACGGACTGGCAGCCGGCACAGCGCACGAAAAACAATGATCCTTACTCCTGCTTCCTACGGGACGACTGTCCAGCGGGAGGTCGGACTGTCGGATGAGGTCTCCAAGCCCTGACATCTTGGCATGGGTTGGCTGTCGACGTGCCTGGCGCTCGAATCCTCCCCCAGGTTGATAACCAAAGCAGCAGGACGGCTTGCACTGGGGCCAATGGTGGGAGCCCTACGGCAGGGCCAGCCGGTCCGCGCTGCGACTCACCGCCGCCAGACCCACGCTCGAAAAAGCGAAAGGCCTTTTTTGGAGTGATCCAGGGCCGCCGTCCTCGCCTGTGCCTGACCCCGATGCGCCATGCGAGCGATGGTATCGACCATCTTCCCAGGGAGCAAATCACCGCGTCGCTCCCCGGGTTGTCTCTGTTGCAGAGGCCGCTAGAGCCATGCAAGCCCTGGGTCGCGACGGGGCCAGTGACGGCACCCCTCTGCTAACCGTCAAATCCAACCTCATCCGGTGCGACACGGCCACGGGCTCCAGCGTCAATTGGGAATGGCGCTCTGCCAAGGTATCAGTGTTCTCCTTTTTTGGTGTTGGTCGCCGTTGATGCTGCCCCAGAGTCCGGATGCCATCCTCTCTCCCACACTTTCGATCGACGGTCCTGCCCTAACACCGCCTTGTCACACCCCTTTGGTTGACTCAGCTTTTCACTCTTTCCAGCGCATCGTCGCCCACTGTCACTCTTTCGTCGAACAATTCTAATTCCTCTCACTCATCTTGCCCGTCGTGGTTGTGACGGGGTTCACTCGTTTAGTTACCGTCTATCAAGCGTCTTGTTCCCTGTCAGTCGTTGTATCTACCACCCTCCTTTGCCTGCCTGTTGTGCAGATCTCTTGTCCATTTGTTACAAAAGCGCAATCGCTACGGGTAAAGGAAGAGTCAAGCCGCTTGCGGAGCCCTTGGAATCGGCAGCGTCTTCTAAGCACTGTATCCCACACAGCATCCATCACTGTCCATACAGCGTCTCTCTCCAAGTTCCACGCGAACAGCAGAGACTGTCAGCTGTCCCTTGCCATTACATTATGAGGAGGGCGGTCTAAAGGTCAACTTAGACGACACGAACTTCTTCCTGCTCTACACGTGCCAAGGTGTGCGCGCTGAGTAGGCAGCCGACCAAAGGAATTGCTCAATTCTGTAACGGGCACAATCCACTCAATTTCAGCATCGTCTCTTGTTCAACATGGTCAAGATGTTTGGGTCACGACGTTATTCACATTCGCTTTCCCTCTTTTCGGTATTCGGCCTTGTAACATCAGCATTTGCGGCAGATCTTGCTGCTTGGAAGTCAAGGTCGGTATATCAGGTCATGACGGACAGGTTTGCACGGACAGATGGATCCACGGATGCACCTTGCAACACCACAGCAGGATTGTACTGTGGCGGTACGTGGAGAGGACTGATCAATCACCTGGACTACATCCAGGGCATGGGATTCGATGCTATCATGATCTCTCCTGTCATCAAGAATGTCGAGGGGAGGGTCTCATACGGCGAAGCCTACCATGGTTACTGGCAGGAAGATATGTACGCATTGAACGAACATTTTGGCACCCATCAGGACCTGCTTGATCTCAGCGCTGCTCTCCACAAGCGGGATATGTTTTTGATGGTCGATTCTGTTATCAACAACATGGCCTACATCACCAATGGAAGCGATCCAGCCACCTCAGTCGACTACTCGGTTTTCACGCCCTTCAATAGCAAGGACTACTTCCACCCTTACTGTGAGATTACGGATTATAACAATTACCCTCTCGCGCAAAGGTGCTGGACGGGTGATGATATCGTTCCGCTCCCCGATCTCAAAACGGAGGATAGCACGGTTCAAAAACTTTTGGAGGACTGGGCCAAAGATCTGATTGCCAACTATTCTGTCGATGGCTTACGTATCGACGCCGCGAAACATGTTACCCCGAGTTTCCTTCCGAAATTCTACGATGCAGCTGGCGTATACATGACGGGAGAAGTTTACGAGTACAACGCCGACATTATATGCAAGTACCAAAAAGACTACCTTCCTAGCGTTCCTAACTACCCGGTCTATAATGCGATAATGCAAACTTTTACAACCGGGAACACGACAGCATTGACGAACGAAATTACTGTCATGAAGGAGACATGCCAGGATGTTACTGCATTAGCTTCATTCTCCGAAAACCATGACGTCCCTCGGTTCGCCTCTATTCAAAAGGATCTGGCGGTAAGTACCTGTTCTTCAATGAAATGAATGTCTCCCGAAAAGCACTAACGACTTGACTCTTTACAGCTCGCCAAGAATGTCATTACTTTCACCATTCTCGCCGATGGAATACCTATGATCTATCAAGGTCAAGAGCAACACTTTGGCGTTGAAACGCCCCCCAATAAAGCTGGAACACCCGCCAATAGAGAAGCCCTGTGGCTCTCTAAATACGACACCAGCGTTCCGTTGTACAAATTGACCGCAACCCTGAACAAAATCCGCAAACAGGCTATCCGGGTTGATCCGACATATGTTGACTACAAATCCTATCCCATATGGACCGGTCCAAGTGAACTCGCTATCCGCAAGGGTCAGGAAGGGCAGCACGTCATCATGGTTCTCTCGACCGGAGGATCGAAGAGCGGGGACTATACCCTAACCCTGCCTGTCACCTATGAACAAGGCATTGAGATTATGGAGGTGCTGAACTGTGTCAAGTACAACTTGACTGAGAATGGAGAGCTCGTGGTGCCAATGAGCAAGGGCGAGCCCAGGGTGTTCTTCCCTGCCGACAAGCTAGATGGAAGCGGGCTGTGCGGCTACGCCAACTCGTCCGCAGTCAATGGCACCAACGGTGCTTTCGCATCTGCCGCCAGTGACGGCATCTACTCGAGATCTCTGAGCACGCTGTGGCTGGGCCTGTTCACATCGTTCATGGCCGGCGCCGCTGTTTTTATGGTATAGGATCGGGAGGATCACTGGGATTCGAAGGTGTATATACCCTGTCAAGAGTTTAATTTGGGAAGGTCTTGTATGTACTGTACATATGTTTATTTGAGCGAGGGGTTTCGTTGGTTCTCGGTCGTCTTCTTCGAACCTGACCTAAGCTCTTCCTGGACATATGCGCTGTTTTTCTCATGTGTTTCCCTCCATATATCCTGTTGACTACTAATATTGCTCACCAAATATTTCTTCCAACGTGAACGCAAGAAGGAAATAAAAAAAAGTCTGCTATGCTATACCTTGTGGGTTTTCCTCGATCAGATCACGTTCTTTTTTGGATTCTCACTCCCTACCCCACCCTCCGCGCGTACAGTAATTTAGGGATTGAGAATGTACTGTATGTGATTGGGAATTCCTATTTCTTTCCATGCCCGTGAAAGGGGGAGAGGAGGAAGGAGAAGTGGCCTAAAACCAGCCATGATAAATATAGAACGAGCTGCAGATGAATCCCCTTCATGACCAGGTTAGGTTCGGAATAGGGCTAGGATAGGCTAGACTAGGCTATGATATGAGGAAGTATTTAAACGAGTGAAACGGCAGGGATTTCATGGTTGTCGATCAATATGTACAATACGGGCTTTTTGTTTTCGTTCGAGAAAAGGAAAGGCTTCGACTTTACTTTCAAACAAAACGGCAGTCATTATCATCTTCTCACTCTCTGCAGTTCTTATTACATGACCTGGCCTGCTTTTACAGCACCCTCGTGTCTACTGTCTATATCTCCCGAACAGTCATTTTACTTTCAACTTCGAGTTTCTACTTCTACGGAGTAGAGACGAACAGAACAGAGCAATAGTATTTGGAGTGGAGAGTGTCATTATTATCTAATATTGTTGTTTCTCCCCCTCGAGGGGAGGGTTGATATGAGATGATATAGGTCAGCTGGGATGAAGCTTAAATAGGTAGGTTAGGTGGGTTTGTACTATACAGAATGCTATAGCAGTGCACGGGCGTAATAATACATAAGGGAAAACAGAAAAAGAAAACGGGGGAATAGGTTTCAATTTCTTTCCGTCGCATGGAGAAAGAACGAAAGAAAGAAAACACTAGTCTTGAGATTCATGGTATGAAATTCAATGATACACTATTCTTGTCCCCAGATTTCAAATCCCCCTCTCTTCTCCCGTCTGGCACAGTTGATGATTGATTCGTTTACCTCCGGTTCTGCTGGCGCATGCCCAGGATCTGCACCATACGGATGAAGATGTTCAGGAAGTCGAGCTCGAGGCTGATGCTCTCGTTGACCGGGTCCTTCTTGATCAAGCCCCGCTGCGCCATGCGCGCGTGGTGCAGGATCTTCTGGACGTCGTAGAGGGTGAAGCCACCGAAGACGGCCAGACCGCCGTACAGCCAGATGCGCTCAGACCACATCAGCGTGCGGGCCGCGGTGGCGGGGAGGACGAGGGGCGCGAGACCGGAGAGAGCGACGATGGTGACACCCGCGAGCAGAGGACCACCGAGGTACATGTACTTCTCCTGCTTAGCGGTGGCGCCGACGAAGGCGATCGAGCCCATCATCCCGACGGTGTAGAGACCGGCGCGGGCGAGGATCGCGGGGTTCATGAACATCAGCGGGGAGAGCAGGGCGGCCTGAGTGACGTTGAAAGCGGTCCAGAAGCCGTACTTCAGAAGATAGCTATATCATGTTAGTACCTATGCAGTGGCACCTTTTTCGGGGATAGAACAGATCTACTTACTTCTCAGGCGGCGTGTAGTAAGTCGCGTACATAGTGCCGATGCTGGCGACCAGACTCAGACCGACAACAGCCCACGGGTTCGCGGCCATCAGGCGGAACGACCATCCGTTGGTGTGCAGCGCTCTAGCAGTAATACCGATGATACCAACGCCCAGACCGGTGTGCAGGAACGTGTCGTTGAGGTAGCTGCGCTCGTACGGCGGCATGCCACCGTCTTCTCTCGTCTCACGGTTGAAGATCAGGTTCGTCACCAGGACAGTCCCACCCACGATGGCGGCGCCATACAGCAGCCGCTGGGTCAGGTTGCCCTGGTCGACCTGGTAGGTTGGCTGAATGTAGGTGCGGCGGAAGGCATTCTGGAAGGTCTGCTTCGATCGGCCGAGGATGGATGAAGGCGCAGCTTGCGATGCCTTGTTGGGAGACGAAGCGTGCTTGAAGGGAGCGTTGTGGAAAAGTCGAGCGGCGGGGTTCGAGGTGTTGCAGGCTTTGGGGACCTGCTTGAGTGCCGTCGTAACGGCGAACGGCCGTCTGAGCATGAAAGCCATGGCTGCAAACGGGCGTGTGGCGATGGATGTTGATGAGAGGGATGAAGCAGGAAAGAGGGATATATATAAATCAAGTTTGAAGTTCCGCGTTCCCTCGCTGATATCAGCCCGATAGCGCTTAACGCCGAGTGACGTCCGCTCCGGGCACGCGAACGTTCCAGAAGTGCCGAAATGTCACGTGCATGACTCATCACGAACACCCACGTGACGCCGTGGCCGGATGCGGTTGCACGCTCCGTCGCCCGGGCCTCGATCGATGCCTCTATGGGATGGTGTGTAGATCCCCACCACAGCTTTCGCAGTCAGGCCCCTCCTTTTGAAGATCATTCTCAGGCTGCAGCAAGCTTAAAAAATTGAAGGTCTTCGATATGTATTTAGAAACAATCCGCCTGTCTCACCTTCCTGAATCCATACCCGTTCATGTCGCCCTCTTCCGCGATGTGAAGAATGCTTCGTTCTTGCGGGGCCAGCTACTCTCAGGAAACTCCGAATTTGAATATGCCTTCATCGACGCGAGCATGGTATGACCAGTGGAAATTTGTTTTGTTACACTCCAGTCATTCTAACTAAAAAGCGTAGATATTATCGAAAACACATATTCTTGCAGCTACCTTCAGAGCAGTCAATGATTATCTGAGTGGGCGACTAAAGTCGCGGAATGTCCATTCGGAGATTGTCTTCTCTTTAAGTCCGAGCAATAATGTCTGACACCCCTCTATTCTTCAATTGCAATTATTTTGTAATAAGGAATCCGGCTAACGAAAATTTAGATTGCGGATTCTTTCCGCAGATTCGGTCTATCAGATTCTACCAAGGATCTGTTGGTGGTTAAGGTCTCTGTGACTCCTGACATCACCCATGACTCAGTAGCGGAACATCTTGGAAAGTCCGTCGAAGGGACTTCGGTGCCCTTCGACGACGAGTCGTTGTCTGCTATTGCGGACATTGGCAAAATCAGAAAGGCGTATAAATTGGGAGCTGCGCCTGCCGCATCTGCCAAGGCTCCTTCTGCCCAGGTGAACGGAACTACCGACGGCGGAAAAAGGGAGCTGGAGATCAATATATTAGGCGCGATGGCCTTACGGGGAGCTGCATGATATCTACTCTGCGGCGCTTTACTATCTTTCTTTTTTACTCGACTGCCTCTACTATCTGCAGTACTCTTCCGGGAAGGGTCTGGCATCCTTCCACCGACTATGGAAAACAGATTTACTCTCCAGTCTGCTGGAGTGCATGTGTTCATGACGACAGGGAATGGGAACGAGATGCATTGAGGAGATATAGAAATTTTTTACAAGCCACTAAAATTTTCATCAGCACGACCAGTGTCGTCACTATTGCAAGATCTGGAATCCTTCCTCTCACTCGAGGTGGAAAGAGGACAGGAGGATGCGCGCTAGAAGAACTAAGGGCGTTTGCCTGGGAACAGCGCTGATTAATGGCAACTTGTGCCTGTTATCTCTCAAGGAATCGCTTCACGTCTAGGCAGGCAGACGTTTTTGATTGATGGAACTGTTTAGCTACCTGCTGTGGGCAGTATGTGCTGCAAATTTCGCTTGCGCAACTAGCTTGCTCAAAAACTCAGAGCTTATGTTCCCATGTACCGAAGTCAATTTACTGCAGACAGGAACTTATAGTAAGCATTCTTAGCCGAAAGCTGCACCTACAGAGAGCATCTGTGTTCTTGAATTCCAGTGCCAGTGGTTGCCCCGGGCGCCACCTGGAGTAATCCCAAACAGGCAAACTCGCAACTTTGCCAAGACAACCCTTTGGACCTCAGGCTCCGCGATGATCGCGATCTCACCCGGAGAACGGCCGGTGCTCTGTGGAGTGAAGACCGCGCGCATTACGTTAGACATCGAGATGGAGAGGGATAAGAACAATATACGATGAGTTCTTAAGCCTCCGAGTCCTCCCTGTGCAATCTTTTCTACTGCAACGTCCGCTCTCGGCCGTCGCGGCCCGCCGCTACCATGGCCTCGACATCGAATGTCATCATCCTCCCTTCCTCTTCGCCAGAGCGGATCTTTGCTCGTTCCCCAACCCCTGTCGCATATAGTCCCGAACGGTTGTTTGGATTCTCTCCCCAGGGGTCTTCCCCGCCTGCGATGCGATCGCCCTCGACGCTATTCCGGCCCCCTTCACCCTCTGCGACGAAGACTGAATCTCCAAAGAATGGATCATCAGAGAACCGCAAAACACCTTTGGCGGAAGGGGTCTGGAGGGAGAATCTTCCAGTTACGACAACCGGGGAAAGGGAGTCCACGAACAAGCTCAAAAGGGTAAAGAAGAAAAGTGCGGAGGAACGGCAGACGGTCTTGACAGACTTGGAGACAGTCTCTTGCGAATCCCAGACCAACGCTGCGAAGAAGACAACAAATGGAAATAATGGACGGTTACGGACTACAAGTAAGCACAAGAAATCGGGCAACAAGACGCTGAATGGTAGAGTCTCGAAGGGAGACAGTAGCAAGGCTAGTGAGGCTGTGAAGCAAGCTGCTACGCTGCCTCTGTTAGAGCTCTCAGAACCTCAGGCGGCCTCGAAGAATTCGAAAGACTGGGAAAACGAGGGCCTCCAGCTGGAGGAAGCTACAAAAAGGCGCTTGGATTGGACGCCGACAAAAGACACGGAGGCGCGAATTATCAACCTTGACGGGGACGATGACTGCGCATCCTCACAGGAGCCTTCTAGCCGGCCCAGCTTTGGTGATCTCTTCTTGAGCTATGGATTCAATGAGCAGAGTCGACTATCGCAGGAAAATACCAAAAAGACTGACGAAGGCGGCCCTACAAAGAAGAGACGGATAGAGGTATGTCATGGATGATGTTCGTTCAGCCAAGTGTGATGCTAACTGCTTCTGAAGCTTGTAGATTCGAGTATTTTTACCAATTCGAGACCACTTCAACGCGAAGCCCGGGAGACTGCGACTGTGGAAACAGTTGACAGAGTCACTGCAGCAAAACGAGGCGAAAAGAAGACAAAACCGCGGAAGATGACCACAATCACGGCTCATGCAACAGCACGCTATGTCCCTGACGATGTGGGAAAGAGTAACAGCCTCCGTCGATATTTCCCGGTTGAAAAAGAATCTACAGCTGAAGAGACAAGATCTACGGAGAAAAAGTCCTCAAAAGCTAAGCGCAACAAGAACGATAAGTCAAGCAAAACGGCTGCTGCTCCTGAGTGTATGGTCCTATCCCCAGAAGCGGCGTTCAAAAGATTTGATGATCAAGATCTTCTCTTTGGCACCTGGAGCCAGTTGGAGAGGGATGAGTCTCCAACATTGGTGCGAGAGACACAGATGGCACTTCACGCTTCGGAGAGCATTATGACTGCAGATAAGGAAACTTTTCCTAGTCAAGGTGGCGTGTCAGCTTCATCGACGAGTTCTACCGTGTCACGGTTTACAAGCTCGAGAAATCTGTGGTCTGTAGCTGCTAGAGATTCAGATGGGTCCCTTGTCCAGGCAGAGGTTCTGGACATGGTTGATTCTCCGGATCTCCGGGATTCTTTGTCCAATGTCTCCCAATCTGCGCCCAAGCAAGTCGATGAGGAGAAAAAGAAAGAGAGGCAAGAATACGTATGGGTCGAGATTGACGATACGCCAAAGTCACATTCCAAAAACGCCAAAGGCTCTTCCCAGCGAAGTTCCTTCCCTCCGACTAGAGAAACGCCTTCCCCTTCTACACAGTCAGTTGATCAGGCCGATCACCAACCAGCCCAGTCCGGAGGAGGGTCGACTATACCACCCGAGATGCCGAGGTATAATGGATTTACAGACGCAGAGCTAGCTAAGCAAATAGCTGCGTATGGTTTTAAACCGGTCAAAGGGCGTGATAAGATGATTGAACTGCTTCAGAAGTGCTGGGAGTCTAAGCATCTGAGGGCAGGAAAGCATACTGGGTCTACCACTACTGGGTCGAGACCACAAAGCTCAGCAAGCTCCAAGTCCATACATCAGCCGGATATAACCGAGAACAGGGCAGAAGCTGTCAAGCCTTCAAAGCAACCTACCCAGAAATCCAGAACAAAGTCTCAGTCTAAGACTGGGTCGCATCTAGTGGACGAAAAGAATCAGTCACTTCGAAAACAACGTGGCGGAGGACGTAAGAAGTCCGCTTTGAAGCAGCACACAGACGAGAAAGCAAAATCCGGAAAACAACCAGAGCATTCCTCCTCTCGCTTTCACCATGTGGAAGAAATCGAGGATTCCGAAGATGAGCTTATCCCGTCTCCCAGTCGTCTACAACAAAACCGCTATTCATCTCGAAGCACCACACCACTTCCCCTCACTCTTTCTGAAGCACCTAGGCCTACGACCAGCAGCACAACTTCCAGCAAAGCTCAGGAGTCTATCAGTATTAGTACAAGAACATCCTCCGCAGACTCAGCCACAGCCAACTTCCTTCCCGACTTGGCCACTCAGATCACCAAAGCAATCCGTGCCCAACCTCGAATGCAGTCTGTCAACGGCCGCAAGCGGCCCACGTGGCACGAGAAGATCCTTATGTACGATCCCATCGTGCTGGAGGACCTCGCGGCGTGGCTGAACACGGAAGGGTTGGGCCTCGTTGGAGAAGATAGGGAGGTTAGTGCGGGCTTTGTGAGGCAGTGGTGTGAGAGCAGAGGGATCTGCTGCTGTTGGAAAAAGAATGACTGGTGATGATGAGGAGGACTCGGGCATGTTATTGTTTTGTTTTGAGTGTATCAGGACCTGGCGTGGGGGCTATTTTCTGGGATATATTTTTGGGAGTACATGGTTCATGGATCATGGGCATGTTATGTGTAGGGCGTGTTTTGGGTACAATTTGGCAGGTAGATTGGATCAGTGTTACAGTGGCGTTTTGGGCTGAGAGATACCCAGTCAATAGTACAGGTTTGAGTACGAATGACAGCTGTTTTAGTATAACTTACTGAGTGTTCCATGATAACGAATCTGCCTCACTGATCAGCTTCTTGATATATACCTCTTCTATGGATATAATGTGGACCATATACAAAGCAGTAAAAGTCTTTGTACGTGAATCTGAGAGGTCTGTTAAGCAGTTTTAAAGGGTTACTTTTAAGAACTTTCTGCCTGCCAAAACTCCTCAGACAGTGAGAATACTGGTAAAAAAAATCCAAAACTAGTATCAAAAAGCTGACCACGGCCAGAGTCCACGCCCGTGGGGCGCACCAGGGAATGGTGACCGCTGCACTAGTAAGAGCAACCCGGAAAGATGCAACCCGGTAACTTGGGGATCTATGAGATCCGTGCCGATTAATGGCGCGGGGTTAGACGCGCGATAGTGGCGTTACTGGTACTGGGAGTTCGGATCCGAGATGATGGGATTCCGGTTGCAGCACAGGCAGAACAGGGTGTTAACAACGGGAGGGTGTATCATTTTGTCTTTTATTATCTGTTGAAATATGGTAGCTTTTTGTTGTCAATCCTGTGTAGATGAAGAATTAGTTCATGTATGCATGTATATACAACCGACAACTATGGGAAAAGAGAGATGAGAAGCTGATGTCGAGCACGGCAAGCCGAGAATTTCGGGTTCGGGTTGCACCCGTCACACCACCTCCAACGCTCCGCTATCCATCTATCCGGTTTCTCCCTCGCAGCCAACAACATCAACCTCATTCCGAATCTTCCCATCGCCGGTCTTCGCCAAGAACGACAGACAACATTTGATCTATCTGTTATGGCGTCAGGACGAGATACTACCACGCTACTATCGCTCCACTGCCCTGGTCTGGTGTGATCCGGAAAGAGAAAGCAGGACCGCCTGTCAAGAGCCCGCCAGCGCTCCGGATCCATCTTATTGGAAAAAGCTAGCATGGGGATGGACAATGGCCCCATTCTCTGATGTACACGTTCTCGTGTACATGTTGGTTTCTTATTTCTCTTTGATTCTATTCGCTGTTGAAATCTACCAGCCCCGTGCTCGGAAGCCCCCGATACCCAGGTTCTTTCTGGATTGACCTGATGATACCAAGGGAGATAGCATGTAATCATTGCGGATGATGATGATTTCGGCTCCTTGTCATGTCATGTGGTGTGCCTCCTTCTAGTTTTCGTTATGAGCAACGGGTCTCAGGGAGGTATATATACTTATCCTCCTTTCGGGGTTTGCTACTTTCTCTATTGTTCAATCGCCGACAGCATTATCATCATTTCCAAATACCTGAGAACCTGGTGCAGACTATACTCGATCTGTCAGCTCTAAAGCTTATTACGCAACAGATTCATACACAGTCTTGATATACCAGAGTCTCACAAGTCCTATCAATGTCAACATCAACATCACAATCAACCAACAATTCGCGGTTGAAGAACGAGTTTGGTGCAGATCTCTGGATTCGTGATCCAGAGACGCGTCGCGTATGTCCTATCTCATCAAATGCGTCTTAGTGTGCGGTATTGCTGACTCCAGCAGAAACCAACAGCTGGCCGCGGCCTCTTCGCAGGCCTCCAAGACGTCAAACACTACAACGTGGAGAGAGGATGGGCAAAAAGACAGGTCGATGCTCAGCCAGGATTCTTCGCCTCGATATTTAATAGGTATGTACTTCGACTTCCTTCCTTCTCCTACCCTCTGTCGGGAAGGTGATCACGGACAAATGTTCGTTTTCAGTTCGAGAGCGGAGCACGAGTCGTGGTGGCGGCCGATGCGGGCATGGATGATGATGAGGGCGGCGGTGATGGAGTCGGGCAAGACACATTTCGGCCCCTTAGTGCTGGAGCCAATTCCTCTATATACGTCTGCGCCCCCTCGATCGCCGGTGGAAGCGCTGGCATTGCGGATGAGGCAGAGCGCTCAGCAGCGGACCATGGCCACCATGGCCTCACCATCACCGTCACCACTTCCATTCATCCCACCGCACAACCGTCCTCGCCGTCCACCACGAATTGTGATCCCTCGTCCCTCCTCCCGTCTGAAGCTCCCCAGAGTTACACTGGTCACGAAGTCCATCCCGCTGACGCTTGTCTCCCTTGCTCTTGTCGCTGGAATAGCTTCTTCGGCGGTAGCTATCGCTCTGCCTAGTCGCGAAGAGTCGTCGTCATCGGCTCCCTACGATTCTCCTCCCACGCGCCACCAGACCATCATCCCGCCCCCTCACCAAATCTACGACGAAGCGATGTACAGCGACCCCGAGCTGCAGAAACTCATGGCTACCCATCATGGCCTTGGAGCGCCGGACAGTCGCTTCGTCCGTGATGGGGGCGAGCAGCGGCGGGAGTTGCAGGAAAGATATGGGTACTCGTTCTGGATGGATGGGATGTGGGTGCTAGACGGATGATTAATTGGTTTCTTTTTTTTTGGGAATAAATAATATGGAGCGCAAGGTTACTTTTTATTCATTGTACTGTACATATAACGCGTTATGAATTGCATTATTATACACTTTTGCATCATGTACACCCAGCAGATAGGTTAGGTACGACATATGGATTCTGAGATAATCTAACATTAAGTTCTCGTGTGACTACAGTACATTACATTTAAAATCTGTATACGTGTTCGTAAATCTGTAAATTTCTACTTATTTTGCGCAGGAAGATCAGGTCTCTAGTTCATTCATCCATCCATCCGACGAATCACAATGATGTATCGACATGTGACCAAGGCAGCTAACCGACCCACAGCCAGGCGGAGATCTTATCAGTTAAGACTTCAAGACAGGCGCATTCTCAGCCTCTACGTACAGTGGAATGATGAGATCACAGAATGGATGAGTCGCAAGGGGATACCAGTAACAATAATAAGCTTCTGTCTCTCCAGCCTTCCATCCACTGGCCGTCGGAAATCCCGGGGACAAGTGACCGACCCCACAGTAACTTTTAGCCGTGATATCCATCCTACAAGGCGCCGGCATATGCTGCTGTTTCGTGCTGAACAGGCGCTGATCTATCACGGCGCTGGACGGGTGCTTCATGTTTGTTTGTCCTTTAACCTACCTGTTACCCTCGACACATTAAGTACCTCCACGGCTAATGTGCTGTCCAGGACCGGATACTATGCATCCCAGATGACCAGCACGAGCGAGCCGTCCAGCTCTTTACACCTCGCACCGTGATGTCCCGGAACCATGCGGCCCGCTCCCGCTCTCGAAGCCGAACTCTCAGGACCACAAGTACCCCCGATTCAAGGCCATCGGCAGAGCCGATTTCTGGCTGCCGGTGCCGGCGAGTCACTGTCATATTGAGTGCAAGCCGGAGAATATAGAATAGAGCCGGGTAAGCCATTTCCTTTTATCTACAGTACATACTAAAAGTCAAAGCCCCTGCGCTCTCTCTCTACCTAATTGGGTAATTGTATGCGATTTTGTTCATAACGGAGGGAGGGGGAAAAAACAAAAAGGCGGACTACCCTACCCCAAACTCGCCCTCTATGTACGCACAGAGCCTCATCGACACCAAGAACTCCGTCGACCTGCAGGATCTCATCGATGGGATGAACCTGTCCGAGGAATGGGGGGAGGAGAACCTCGACCTGGAGGGCACGACGGATACCTAGTGGTTGGAGCGATACGTCTACGCCCTCAGACAGGATGGTGTTCAGGGGATGTTCATCTTCGTCAACCGACGCCTGTCCCTCGGCGGGAGATTTGGACGGACTCTGTCCGGAACGAGCAGCGGCGGATTGGGTGGAAGTATCCGCCGGAGATATACGCGACGAGGTTCCGGCGGCGTGGGTCGGCCTCGAAGGATCCGAGGGAGATGGATAGGCTGGGGGCGTAAATGTAGGTAGACATTACCTACTGAGCCTACTCCGTATAATATAGCGGGTATACGGAGAATGTGTCTTTTGAGTCCAGACTCCAGACAGACACTTAAGTAGTAGGTCTGTGCTCCATCGCTACGGAGAACTCCGTCGACTTTGAGCTAATTATAGATGGCACTCTCCAGTCTCCACTGGGCTCTAGGCAATCAATAGCACACTAACCCGGTGTTTCACATTTATCTACGCAGCGTCCACGCAGCATGCTTGCACAAGTCGAGCGTTGATTCGTCCATGGAACCGCCCTTGCGCAGTGGAAGTATTCTGGAATCTGGGTCAGATAATTGATTTACGTAGGTGAACACCTAATTGCAGATATCGATTAGTTGCTATTTAAATTGACATGGCCAGTCTCTATTTACCATTTACCGCTTTAATCAGTTAATGAAATAACGGGTCTCTACAGTACGGAGGTACTCCGTACTCCGTACTATTCTTCTTATTATTGTTGATGGATCCGATCCAACCAAACCTCTGCATCTTATCCTCAATTTTGGATCTGATTCTACTGCGTACGTATGTAGACTCGTACACAGTCGAGGCGCAGCATTTGAAAATAATCATGTGGCTGACGACGGCGGCGCTGTTCTCAGAAGAAGTGACAGTTATTATTTTATTATTCTATTTTTAGGGATCTCTGTACTGTACCTATGCAACTCGAGGTTCACAATGATTGCAGACTGGATATTGCAATTTTGTTTTCTTTCAGGCGTTGATGATATCGCTGACTGATCGTGCGAGTACTGTGTAACTTTCTGCTTGTAAATGATAATAGTAATAATAATCCGCGGAGTTTGGAGAAGTACTGAGTACTTTGATTGGACGATCTCGGATCGATGGACTGCTGAAGCTGGTCCGGCTGACGTTGCTGGTGAAATCGAGCGTAATCTGGTTCCTAAGTCAGGATACTTAGGAATAATAACATGAAAACCCAGGACTTTCTTATCGATCAACGTTACTCCGTGCTCCGTGGATGTCTGATGAACCCAATGCGAAGCTTGGCTCTCTTGTTCTGAGCCATGCCAAATCAAATGATATCGCGTGTAGTGGAGAGCAGCATCTGCATTGGAGGAGTGTGCTCCGTATACCGGATTATTGATGTTCCCCCTGCAGCCCGTGGACCTAGGCATAGGAGTCTTATCACCCAACCACCATCAGTTGACCTCATGGGAATGGATAGATAATGAAATGATCAGGAAGATTCTTATGCTCAGACCACATTCTTTCTTCTCCTTTCTAGGCAGCTTCGCTTCCCCATGCTGTCTGTGGGTGTAACTGTACGCAGGATACTCCTGCGAGATTCTTCTCTTTCCTGATCTTTTTACCCATTGTTGGAGAGATATAGTAATGTAATGTTTCTGAGAGAAGAAAAAAGCTGTTCCTTTTTTTTGAGCATGCCGTTATGCTTGTGTCTCCCAGTCAATGTCAAATGTCAAGTCGAGTAGATAGGTTGTCGAGTAGACAACGTATATAATATAATAATCCAGTGTAATACAATTTGTACGCAGCGGCAGACGGAGTCTTGACCGCCCAACTTCAGATGAAGATGAAAAGAAAGAAAAGAACCGTTTTCAATTGGTACATCGCGTCTCAACTCATCTCATCTTGGAATTTCCTTTTCTGCTTTATATGTATAGACACAGAGAGAGAGAGAGCACAGACACAGACACAGGAACAGACACGATGGGAAATTGAAACTAGGTAGGTAAGTAAGTAGGTAAGGAAGGAAGGAATGGGATCTACTATACTATGCAGTATATATATATATATACCATCAGCTAGTAGTTACTTCTGTTTTCCATCTTTGATGGTCAGCCATACAGGTCCTATTGAGCGGGATTGAGGTTGGGTAAGTGGACAAAACTACCACTGCTGCTGCTGCTGGATAAATAATATGATAGAATAGAACAGATAAAAACGGTAAGTTATTGCATATATAACACGGTATATGATAATAGCTATGTAGACCAGGGCGCGAAATCAAATATATATATATATATATATATATCCTGCTGCTGCCAAAAAAGGTCGACTACATTACCATAAACCAGTTTGTAATCCGGATGATGCTAATACAAGTAATTTCTATTACTACTACCATTCATGAAGGGGCTCCGTCATTATCACTTACTACATAGTACACTACGGTACATAGCAGCAGGTCAGTCTACAAGGTAGGGCTATGTTATGTTTCTCCTTGGAAAATAATGATATGCGGTACGGTACAGGAGATAGATGGCTACGAACTCGTGGGGACATACTGACTACCTTCATAGACATTACTAATCTACACTGAACAATTGCTGTTCTGCGGTGAACTGAATAGCATGCTTGTCTGAGTAGCCCAAGTTTCGACAACCAGTCTCATAATAATCTGACCTGTTCGTGTTGAGGACGATATACTGTACTGTGCACATCATGCGCTTGCTCTCTCCTCAATTAATCGCTCGTGGTTGGGACTATCCTCAGCCAGGGATAACTCATCATTAAAGTCGTACGGGATCGGATCAATGATGGTAAGACGCAGGGAGACGTCGACACGGACCACGCGGGGAGGTTCCTTGCCAATCCCCAGGGCATGTGTGTTCATCTCTCAGGGTCCAAGGGGCAGACGTCGATGAAATCTCCCACCAGGTTGGTTTCCAATTTACTGTGCACTGCGTAGCTCAGGGACTGGTGGCAAGTCTACCACTGACTGCGTCGAATTCGGGTGTAATCTCAGTCTTTGGAGCTCCCGCAAGACTTGCTGCAGGTTAAGTTCAATGGTCGGAAGATTAGTAATGACGGAGAGCATCCGCTCCCCATCACGGTAACTGGCACTGCCGAGCGAAACGTTCCCATTATTCAGGAGTAGCCTCCAGTCTGGCACCTGTCACCGCTGCGCTAGTCGAACAAGAGACCGGTCCCTTAACTAGATCTCTGGCCTAACTCTGGATTCATGATTTATCGAACGTTAACAAAAAGGGGTCCTGCACGTCTCTGCTGCAGAAATGCCATGTTAGGCGCCCTGGGGCCGCCGATCGAGGCACGGCGCACGCCTGGTCTCGGAAGCGATCCATGCGAGTATCGCCCTAACGGCCCCCCACAGGAACGGAGTCAGGGGTGAGAATGGACACCGGCAGGCTTGAGCTCGGGGCGACGGGCTGCGGAGGAGCAGCACGACTGCGATTCTTGCTGGGCGTGACTGCTGGACAGGGGAGGCGTCGGTCTGGAGACGGTGACGAGGGCTGAGAGAAGTGCCGACGGGTGGGGGTGCGATCGGTGTCGCTTGCGTCGATGGGGCCTGAGGCTGATATCTTGCAGGCGACCGCCGATCGCTGCCGCTGGCACGCTCGACGGCGAACGTCGAACTTCCACGGTGGAGGGGAACCCAGGGGGGATGGAGAGCAGACGAGCGCAGCCAGGAAGCTTCCACGACGGCGCGGGCGACTATTGCATGCTGGGCGATGGCGGAAATTAAAGCCTGGCTGGGCGGGTCGCGAGGGCGGCGCTAGGCCGGGCTGGGGCTAGCGCGGCGGAGGCGGCAGCCGTGCCAGGGAAAGCAGGGCGTTTCACCGTGGGAGCCACGGGGGGCGGCGGGCAGACCCGTGGGCGAGAGCCCGGCGCCGACGACCCATTGGACCATGCTGCGAGATGAAGAATGCGCTGGCGCCAGGCACGGGCCAATGGCTGCACGGCGGTACCTGGGCGGTGGGGCGCACGGCGTCCTGGGCGGTCCATCCCCCGAGCACGCCGGGCCTCCCCTGAAGCCCGCCCGAGGCCTTCATTTACTGCGCGTTCCCCCGTCCTGCTCGTCCTCTCCGGATCTCTCAGGGCGCTGCGTCTTCTTCTTCGCACGTTGTTCCTTCTTCCGATCCCTGACCACCGCTTCACTCGTTTAGCGGGCACTCTTTCGACTTACGACCCACGGCACTCCTCGCACTGCTTGCCTTGCACTGTTCTTCAGCATGAAGGGCGCCTTCCTCACCGCGGCGGCCGCCCTCGTGGGCTCTGCCCTCGCTGACGGCCACATGCGCCGTCACGGCCACGAGGCCCTGCACCGCCGGCACAACGGCGACGAGAGCTGCGGCTGCACCACCAAGGTCATCACCTACTACGGCAACCCGACCTGTAGGTTCCCTCCCGGGCCGGAAGACATGTCGAGGAGATACTGACTGCGCAGTGGTCCCTGCCGCCCCCGCCTCCAGCGCTGCCGTGCCCTCGGGCGCCAACGCGGTCTCCTCGGGTGCTGCTGTGCCCTCCGCGCCCTCGGGCAGCGCTGTCCCCCCGGCCGCTGGCCCCTCGAGCGGTGCGGTCCCTCCGAGCTACGGCAGCGTCCCCGGCGCGGGCACCGTCACCGCGCTCACCACGGCCACCGCGGTCTCGACCGCGTACAACACGGTGACCGCCGTGGCCTCTCCCACGCCCGAGCTGCCGACCGCCGCCGTCACCTCCTTCCCGACCCCGGGCACCTACACCATCCCGGCCAAGACCATCACCGTCAGCGAGGAGACCACCGTCCCCGCCCCGACGACCACCGCCGTGCCCCCCGGCACCCACACCGTCGGCGGTGTCACCACCGTCGTCGTGACCCGCACCACCATCACCTGCCCGTACGCGACCATCGAGCCCTCGGGCTCGACCGTGACCAGCGTCATCCGCGAGACCACCTACGTCTGCCCGTCGGCCGGCACCTACACCATCGCCCCCATCACCACCTACGTGCCGACGAGCACCGTCCTGGTCATCCCCACGCCGGCCACCATCACCCCCGGCACCTACACCCAGCCCGAGCAGACCGTGACCGTCACCGAGACCGACTACACCTACGTCTGCCCCTTCAGCACCGGCCTGCCCAGCGGCGCGGCTGCCACCGGCCTCCCGAACACCGCGGGTGTGACCACCACCCCCGTCTCGGTCCCGGCGTACACCCCGGCCCCGGCCCCGGCCTCCTCTCCGGTCTCGTCTGCTGCTGGCTCGTCCCCGGCCGGCTCGTCCCCCGTCTCCGCTCCCGCTGCTCCCGCCTCCTCGCCGGCGACCGCGACCGCGAGCGCGTCTGCCGTCCCGACCGGCACCTCCTCCACCGCGACCGACTCGAACGGCAAGATCAACGGTGGCCAGCGCTACGGTATCACCTACTCGCCGTACACCTCTGACGGCCAGTGCAAGGACAAGAGCAGCGTCGAGCAGGACATCGCGCAGATCAAGGCCCGCGGCTTCACCGCCGTCCGCATCTACTCGACCGACTGCAACGGCCTCGAGTACGTTGGCGCTGCCGCCCGCGCGGCCGGCCTGAGACTCATCATCGGCGTCTACATCTCGTCGAGCGGCATCTCCGCGGCGCAGGACCAGGTCACCACCATCGCCTCCTGGGCCCAGTGGGACCTCGTCGACCTGGTCGTCGTCGGCAACGAGGCCCTGCTCAACGGCTGGGTTGACGCCAGCTCGCTTGCCGGATTCATCTCCTCGTGCAAGTCGACCTTCCAGCAGAGCGGCTACACGGGCATGGTCACGACTGCTGAGCCCCTGAACATCTGGCAGCAGTACGGCTCGACCCTCTGCGGTGTCGTCGACCGTGTTGGTGGCAACGTGCACCCCTTCTTCAACTCCCAGGTCGCCCCGGAGGATGCCGGTGACTTCGTCAAGAGCGAGCTCGCCCTCCTGGACGGCATCTGCCCTGGCCTCAAGGCTAACGCCATCAACCTGGAGACCGGCTGGCCCCACGCCGGTGATGCCAACGGCCTTGCGGTCCCTGGTACCATCCAGCAGCTCACCGCCCTGACTAGCATCTCCAACTCGTGCGGTGACCGCTCCGTCTTCTTCTCCTTCGCCGACGACCTCTGGAAGCAGGCCGGCGAGTTCGACGTTGAGAAGAGCTGGGGTTGCCTCGACGTCTTCTCCATCCTCGAGCCCGTTACCGACATCCTGAACAAGGTCCTCGGTGCGATCTCTTCGTAAGTTGGCAGTTGTGGGGTGAACATGGAAGGCCCCCCCCCAACCGTACAAGAACAGTGTCCTCGGGCGTGCAGTGATCTTGTTTTGCCATTTTGTTCTCTAGTTTTCCGGATTATCTAGTGGATACACCTTATGTCGTGGTGTCTCTTTTTGTTTTTCAATTCATTGTCTGTTTATATTCTAATTTCATAAGTGTTCAAGTACGCTGTCTCAGTAAGTCCAACAGAGGAGGAAAGTAGCAGCTTGTAGTAAAGACAATCTATCCAGCATCCGTAGCCGCAGACATACTGTATCGATTTCTTTCCTATCTCTCGCATCCCTCAGCCCACCCTCTGCATCATCCCTTTGCGTCCTGCATCCCAGCCAGCCATCCGTCCGTCCGTCACTGCCAGTCCGTCACCGGCACCGTCACTGTCACCAAGGACCTCGCTCCGTCACTGTCCGGAGTGTGCCCCTTCACCATATGCGCACCCTGCAGCCCCTGGATCCGCCGGTCAGCGCTCGTCATGGCCCCAGGCAGCGTGAATGATAGATGCAAGTCTGTCGTAGACAGATGCTGTTTATAGCCATACAACTGGATAAAAAAAATAACCACCACAAAGGGTGATTCTTTTATTGCTGGAAAGAAGACTTTGGATTGTCGTCATCGTCTTTATTGATCGATCGATCGATTGGGCGATTTACTTGAAAAATTTGCATGAAAAAAGGTCGGATATCTTGATCCTGGTCCATCACGCATTGCATTGCAGTGCAGTGCAATTCACAGAGATCTTTGTAGTGACGGACAGGAGGGGAAGGAAGGGGGTATAAGTATCCCCCATTGTCTGCCGGGTGGGTGGTTTCTTTCTTTCTTTCTTTCTTTCTTTATACTACCTGACTACCTACATACTTACCTTAGTATCTATCTAGGTCGCAAGCTGGCCACGGATCTATCTATCTACTTGCCCTATCTGTCTTCTTGTCTTAGCTTTGCTTGTCCTGTCCTGTCCTGGCCTATCTTATTATGGATAGAGATGTGATGTGATGATGCAAGACATACAATCTTATCTGCAGGACTTGATCGAGACTGCGCCAGCGCCGGGTTTTACCCCCAAGGGGGTGGGTTGCTGTCGAGGTGGAGTACCTTAAGCATGTCGTGTCTTTTATATATACGGGAGTTATAACGGTTGAACCGTTCGAGAGGAGATTCATGTACTTTGCTTGTGCGCCGGGGGTCTTTTTCCCCTCCATTATTTTACCCCCCTACGTTGGGGAGGAGGGGAGGGCCTCTTATATCCATCATGTATTGGTGCCGATAGACAGGGTGGTCGAGTTGAGCTGGGTGCTAGGTACCTAGGTAGTTGGGTACCTAGTACACAGTTTCTTACTTGTCTTATTTTGTTATACTTTTCATACTGTCCATGGAGCCAGGAGCGGTTATTATTGTTATATACTTATATACATACATACCCGATCCAGCTATCATCTCCCGGCGAAGGAGAACACCTGGCGTCTGAGCATACATACAACATACCTCTTTGTTCCTTTCGGCAATGGAATGCCAGCCGGACCAGACTGCCCGACTGCGCTCCCCGAGAGCGCGGGGACTCATTCTTGGCCCTTGTCAAAGGCCGGACGGATCAGAACGGTTGAACCAGTGCGCCGCGATCCAGCGTCTGGGCCCAGGAAGCGGCCCATTTCAACAACAGGCAGCCGTAGCCTGTGGGGTTGTTTGTATGCATGACCAGGTTTGCAGTTCCTACTCCTACTTCCACGTCTGTGTGGAACAGAACCTCCATGTAGTTGGGTTAATGTTATATATAGTTTTTTTTTTCTGCTCCTACTTTCTACTTCTACTTTTTACCTTTTACTTACTTCTCCTGTTCGACGGTGTCGGTTATTTACTTATACGGTACTTAGGAATATACATTACATACAGACTCATCGAGCATGGAGGACAACGGAAACAGGCAAGGAAACATAAGAAAAAGGAAGATATAATGACATTGAATATCTCACGAAGTCGTGGTTGTAGCGGCTGTCAATTAGTTGCTTAACTGATTGCAATCTATAGGGAAAACGAAAGAGAACCTGTCTTGCCTTGCCTCGCCCGGGCTATGAAGGGCTATGATCTATCTGACCCCCCGGCCCAATGGATAGGCATCTTTGTCCTGCGGTGTCTGCTCCTCCATGTTCCGTTCTGTCGACTAAGGATCTAGTTGGCGACATCCGGCCAAGAAAGAACCAAAGGAAGGAGAAAGGAGATCGATTAAAACCCGCCGTGGGATACCATCTCCCCCCGCCCCCCCCCTCCCCCCCAAAGAGAGGGATCCAACTGTTTCTCCCAGAAACGAGTTTTCTGGTTCTGATTCTTTTTTTTCAGCTCCTTTTCTTGCTGTATAGTTCTAGTCTGTTATAATATACATACATGCAACCTCGAAGAAAGGAAGAAGAAAGGAGGATTTATCTCCATCCATCTCTATGGGACGTCGGTTATTAATGAATGAATAAGCAATGTTGATTTCTGTCTCCAGAACCAAATCTTCTTCTCATGCCTGCGCCAAACGGGTTTGTGACAGAAACAGGAACGGTTGAAAAGGCTGGAGATCGCAAGGGAATCGAATTGAGGGACAATGACGCCGTCGTCGTCAGCCTCTTCCGGGAGCGCACGCTCCGTCCTTCCACCCTGCATGCCCCTGCCGCATGCTGTCTGCCTGCCTCCTGGAGCTGTGGCCCTTGCATGGAGATAGATGATGGCGGGCCCGACCGTGGCGAATGATGTGGTGGTTTCTGGTTTGATTTGGGGAATTTACTTCATCGTCTTCTTTTTTTTCTGCCCAGCCATGGCTGGATGAAGGATCCTCCCTTTTAGCCCTTTTCTGGTTCTGTCCTGTTTTTAGTCTTCTTTCTTTTTTTGGGGAAAAAAGAGGACCTGTCTTGGTTACCATATTCTAACTACTTAGTGGTTCATACCTCCCCCCGTGGAAATGTCGCACCGGAGTGGTTATAAAAGAAAGAAAGCTGCTTTTCCTAGCTTACCGTCTGCGTCAAGCCGCCAATGGACCATGGCACTTTACATCTAGGGCTGCTTTTTCGGCTTCTTCTTCATAACGATCTCCTATTACGTCGGTTGCTGACTTAGTGCATGCAGTTATAGATACGACCTCCGAGGAGAAGCAAAGGAGCAGATATATCGAATCCGCCCCCGGTCGGCTATGGCTGGTCGTCATAAGAACGGTGTGCTAACGGAGTACAGTCTCCAAGATGAAGGAGAACTCGCTGTGGTCAAGGCCGCGGATGCTATTACTTACCAAAAAAATACAGTTACAGAGCGCCGAATACTCTTTTTTATCACTTTTTTTTTGCTACGGTTAATCACTCAACTGGGAAGCCCCAGACGCTCGACCACGGCGTGTTTGTGCTTCGCGCCGACGGGAGCCGGAGGTAGGCCAACTTCCCCATCCGCCTCCCTGCCGGGGCACCGCGCTGACCGGGACCCAGCACCCTGCGGGCTCCATGCGCCACTGGGAACCCCGCGGCCTGATCGACCGCCTGTACGAGAGCAAGCGGCGCCAGCGGGCCGTGGAGAAGCAGCTGGAGCGTCTGTGAGCAAAGCTCCTGGAGGGGCTCGGTCAGATCGCGAACATGAATGACGGGGTGCGACACGGCCCGGGCGCTGAGGAGGGAGCTGGAGCGGGACCTCCACGACCTGCAGCGGTCGATCGGCAGCCTCACGGTGCACTGGAGCAGCATTGAGGATGATATCAGGCGCGAGTACGGGTATGACGACCCGACGGACGACCAGCTGAAGATCCTGGGCCTGGCGTATGCGGGTGCCGTGAAGGAGGATACGGCAGGGTGACTTGCCTTCCCGCCTTCAGTCTGCATTTTGTCTCTGCTTCCAACCATGTGCCCGCGCGTCTGTCTCCTGTGTGGAGCTTGCCTCTGGCCATCAGTCTGATTTTTAAGAATAAGACAAAAGTTCAAGTCGATCCCCTACCTGTACTCGGTTCCGATGAGGAAAGAAAAAAGATCGGTGAATGTCATTCAGGGTTGTAGCACTGTTGTCTTTCCAGCATGTGTGTCTGGCCCACTGTGGCCGGGGAGAGCTAGCAGCTTGAGAAAAGCTGCAGTCTATATTTTTCCCTGGGGGAATCCTTCATTTTAAATTTCAATCTCCTGCTCCACTCTCGCAAGGGCGCAGGTACCTAGTATATACAGTTAGTTGTACGATCTCCAAGAAAAAAATAGGGAGATTGAAACATGCCTTGGCTACCCTCCTCTTTTTTTATACCGTCCAGTTGGAGCAGTGAATACATTTTTACTTACGAAGGAATAAATTGAAGAAGAAAGAAATACGCCGTGGCACTTACCTATACTGATAGGTCTTTGCATCTTTGACTTCCAACTTTTCTATATAGAACGCCGGGTGCGACCTCCAGCGCCTCTAGCTGCTGTTGGGGATACGCGACCGCTGAGATCTCGATTTTGGAAAGAGAAATCTCGGGACGAAGCGGAGTCCACAGCAGCAGCTAGAGGGCCGCTGGAGGGAGTCACGATCGCCGACCGAATACCAGCTAGAAGGCGAAAATTCAACAGCGAGGTTCGCGATTTCTGCGCTGAGAGGGGCAGTCTGCCTTTTTTTTGTTATACTTTTGAATATCATTGCTAGCGATATACTGCACCTAATTCATCTCGTATAATATCCATGTTCAGACCTGTTGCGGGAAATAGGGTCGTAGAACTATACGACCTTCCGAACGAAGTGTACGATGCGGGGGGATATGACTCTCCCTCTCGCATCCGAGGGGCAGGGCCCGCAACTGGCGAGATCTCTGCATGTGCTCGTATATTATCCTAGTTCCGGTTCAATCGTCGCTGCTCGCAAAGGCTCAAGTGCTTGCTACATATTATACATACATAGAGTTTTATACTACATATATAACTTCCGAGAAAGAAAGGAACAGGAAGAATTGGAGCTGGCTGAGCTTGCTTATGATTGTCAGGTCTGAGTATACCCTTCAAACGAGCAAATAAAGTTTGGGACTGTTGTTCGAGTCCCCCAGAGGGCATCAGCCGCGATATATCCATCTTTAAACCATAAGCGAACACTTACCCTGCTTTGGTTACTTGACCTCGATCCATCGTCCTACCGATCTGGCTCTGCTCGCCTTCCTCTCCCCATCGTTTAGCGGCGGCTATGCAACTAAAGTGGAAAACGAAAATGCGTCACCTTCTGTTTATTCCTTTCTACAGAAAATAGCCATGGTTGTCGGTTTATGCAATCGAATTCAACCTGAAGCGAAAAAAAAGAGAGATAACTTTTCTTGCCTAGATACCACCTGCCCATGATAGGAGCTCTACCTCCCTCTCGAGCCCGCCTTCTATATACTACGGCTGCGACTGTCAGGTCGCGGCTATACATACAACATCAGGCAAAACCGCAGAAGGTTGTTGGGGTTCTTGTTGTTCTATTTTTTTTCTTGCTCTAATTTTAATATCTGGTTTGATAAAGGATCCGGACAAAGATCCTGCTGTCCCTTCTTCCTTTCGTTCTGCTGTCTTCTGCTGTTTCCATCGGTGAGCAATCTGCCACCGGACTCAGATTGTGGTCTGTTGCCCTATCTCTTTTTCTCAATCTCGAGCATCGAGGACCATCAACGGTCGGTGTCGGCTTTCATATCTCTGGAGTCTGCAGTCTATATCTTGAAACCACCTGGGTTATAAAGTACGAAAAGAAAACCTGCCTTTATTACCGGCTCATGTAATAACCTAGAGATACCGGAAAGGGATCTTACGATGCCTGCCCAGGCGAGGCCTGCGAGGGAAATGAATAGAGACAAACCTGCCTCCCGAGGTTACTACCAACAATTGATGGGTGGTTGCGTCTTGGGACTCTTTTCTGGTTATACCACGGCTGCGACTGTCAGGTAGCGGCTATTATAAATTAAAAAAAACTCGGCAAGAGAAGAAGACAAATGACTACTTTAACATGGATCTCCATCTGCAGGAGTGTGGGTCCTTTTCTGACTGGTTCTGTTCCTGCTCTTCCTTCTCCCTCAAGCTCACCCAGTGGCTGTGATGGCACTGTGTTCCTGGTATCTGGCTGGGCGCAGAGTCCGTCTTGGAAAAGGACGAGAATGCGGCATACGAGTGGGCCAAACAAGCGGCAGAGCTTAGCGCCTCTGGTTTGTTGTCTTTTACTTGTCCGATCTGTTCGTCTGCTCGCAGTAAGTTTTGGTGCTTTCAGAATGTTTGGCAAGTGCTTTCTAACCGCTTACCACCTGTTGCAAGAACCCGGACGTTTGCGTCCACTTTGATCTCTTTGATGTGGAGGCTGAGCAGGAGGAATAAGCAGCTTTCAAAGCGCTTTGTCAAATGCCTCACAAACATTGAGATCTTCAGTATTCTTAATTCACCATTCTTGGCCAGGAAGGAAATCAAGGAAAAGGAAATGTTTTCGGGGTTGAGGTTTTGAAGTTCGATGAAGACAAATCTGGCGGAACAAATTCTAAGCTGGCCACTCCGGTTCCGTCCTGGAAGGGAGTTCTATTTGCGTGCATCGGGATTATTCAGGGCTGAGGTCTTGAAGCCTCAATAAAGACAAACGTGGTGTGACAAACTCCAAACTGATCACACATCCAAACAAACCGTCCGGGCAATCTCCACGGACTTGGGGCGGCTTGATAGACGGTTTTAATAAGGAGCTTCAGAAGACCGAATATATGTTGAATTCAAGAATCATGAAGGCATATTTTAAGGTTTACAACAATCTTCTTGAATTTATAATGGCCGATATTAAAATGTCAACATCATTATTACAACTCCAATGAGTGCTGTCCTGCTTAATGCTGTGGTTCCCAGATATGGCGATCTTCGATAAGGCCTCCTTCTACAGAGACTCAGAAATCTCTATGGTCCTCACAACATTGCAATGTATAAATAGGATACAACCAGTTGGTGATGACTGCCAGCTGGGTCCTCCTGTGTTTACTCCAGCCGGCCAAAAGGCATGGGGTGCCGCAGCAGTTTTTGAACGACCCAAGAAACGTGGTGCTGACCTGGTTCTTTGTCGTTCAGTTTCGAACTTACATTCCGATATAGGAGATGACTGTGGAGTTATAATCTATGACTTGTTTAAAACATATGCTGTACAGACTTGACACGAGCCGATTTTGCCAATCCAGCCGTTACGGGGGACGCAAACCCCTCGTCCTTCAGGTATCACTTTGGTCTGTATTTCAAGCATAGACAAAGCATATGGGAATGGTGCCTACTATTTAGAAATGCAGATATCGCCAGTTTCGAACAAGTAGGTATTGTTACAGGACACTGAAACTATGGCACGTATGTGTGGTATAACTCCAGGAAGACAAATTCTCAATGGGACCAGTCCATGTTCTAGGTTGTATGTATATAGCCCCGCTCAGCTCAGAGTTTAGGAATCAAGTTCCTTGCTTCCATCCAAAATAAAAATATTGTCCCGATATTTCACAATAAACTGCAGGAGACCTAAGTTTGATGAGACTAGTAGCTGGTATCCACTGTCATGCATTACCCTTCCAAAGAGGCCTGAGCTGCTGTTCTGCCCCATAACCGGGAGCATATAGCTTCTAGGCCCTTCTATCGCACGGCCGGGCTTTCAGAGACAGCAAAGCATATGTCCCACACGTCTTGCCTTTCCTTTATTCACTCCGAGATGCCATGTGGGTCTTTTTTCCACGTATTTGCTTTCACATTTTTTATACTTGTCTGCATTCTCCGCCTTGCTGGGCGGCAACTAGAGGTCATACGGAGCTTTCTCTTATATCCCTTGTTTGTCTCTCACAGCTTCTCTGTAGGATCTGCTGTTAAGTTCTATTTGTCTAGTGGACTTCCGTGTTAGAGCCTCTGGGGCTTTCTTATATATACTTCATCCCTACCCATGCCAAAGCCCTGAGATCATCGCTCCCTTCTTTCTTGCCTTCCAGTGGGGGGTTGCACTCAATCCACGATACGGTTGCCTATATACGCAGTTTGTCGGTCTATCAGCTATGTGAAAAGCAGAAAGGGAACGTTATATCTCTATCGCTATCCGTGATTGGGATGTATTATCTCTATTCTCTGGAAACTCTGCCAATATCTCAAGGAGTCGGTAACTCGTCCGAGGAGAGCATGTCAGAGACCAGGAGCGAGGTCGTGCATGACGCATATAAAATCGAACGGTATATTAGTCAGAGGGCAGGAACGAGGAGAGTTTCCTGCCCTGTTTGAGTAGAGGCAGGACATTCTCGTCGTTTAATCGTCGCACGACTTCGCAGGACGAAGTGAACTCGCACCTTCCTATGTTGCCATCGTCTCCTCTCATCAGACGAAGCTTCCTTCTGCACATTCCCGCTTGCTTCATCAGCTTTGTGTGGGATTGGATTGCTCCGGGTCAAAGAGCAACATTCACCGCTTGACTGATTTGAAAGCCACCTTCACAGGTATGCCAATGAAATGCAAGCTTCTGCAATTGATTATCCTTTGATCTATGCCATCGTCGCCAGGTGAAGAACACGGAATCCTTAAACCTTATGCTAATGCCTATAGAAGACGCTATAAAAGGCTTACATCTGTCCGCTCAGAGGATCCGGTCCGTTTTCTCGACAAGCCACATTGAGGCCGTGGCTGCTACTCTGTTCGACAGTTTCTGGTAAAAGCATGGCATTATAAGTCACCTCATTGAACTTTCAACGAAGCGGAGCATTAAAAGTTGTTTATATACCTACATTGCTGAGACGGAGTCTATGTTCTTCTTCAGGGAAATATGGTGCCCTGACAAGGACATATGACTCGGTGCGCTGCTTTGTGGACACCAGAGGGCTGCTTGGGACACTATTTCACGGATCTGTACATGCTGAACGATATATATGTTATCGGCCTTGCTGTCCTCTAGCATGTCTGACTTCGACATGTCTCGATCCGGGCCGCCCGAGTCGCAGATGAGCCGCAGCCCTGTCTCCTTATGTCATACTATATGACATGATCAAGGTTCTTTGCGTTCTATTCATCAGCTTTGGAACTCACACGCATCCACCACTTCCTCAGAAAACACCAGCTGGGATCCAAAAGAAAATAGTTGATCTCATTTGAAGATCAGATGTAACCAGTCTCACCATTGGTAAGTGGTCTAAATTATTTTTCTACTATACGCTTCTGGAGCTGACATTAATAACTGGAAACCAGGGAAATTTATGAGAAGCCTACTTTTACAGGACTCTATTTATAGTCTTAATCAGACAGGTCTGGAATCTCGCCGTCCAAGTCTGAATAATATCAGTAGGATCCAGGCATGGATTCAGAAGGAAAACTTATAAGGAATCCCTTAGACATTTTATACAATAGTAGGTAATCTACAGTTCCTGCTTACTTTTCTACAGGGACGATCTATTAGGTATTATTAATAGCCGATACTAACCAGGGACGAAAGCGTTGTACACTCCACGTGGTACGTCACGGGGAGCTTTGTGGGAGGAGATTCTTGGACGCAGGACGTTCACCGTGTATCCCCCTGGCAAGGGCCATGCGTTCTTGTGCTGCAGGATAGCCTTTTGTCCTGTCCGATGTCCTATGCTATATGCGACTGGGAGGGCGTGCCTCTGTATGAGGACATGAGGGCGTCAGTCACTGCCACGGTGTGGTGGTACCCCGCTACGCTCTGCAGGCCATTGGTGTCGGAGCAGACTCTACATCATACTACGCGAGAGTGTACAGCGGTAGAGAAAGCCATTGCGTTGTCGTGGGAAGGAGGGAGGTGCTAGGCTGGTGGTTCTGCCAGTCTAGCGCGGGGAGGCATGATCTCCCGCTGGTGATAGATGCAGAGTTCACGGCATGCGGCAAGTCAGCCCTGTAGACATACTCGTGGACGTCAATGGAACCGTTGTGCCTGTATGGCGCGATATGAGGTGGGTTGCCAGTTGCTGGAAGGACATAATCTCAGCAGTTCCAGACGTGCTCGTGTACATGCGCAAGCACTTCGATGCGGTCGACAAAGCGCGTGAATACGCGATGGGACAAGGCATGCCTTACGACGGGATCGTGGGCATAAGGGTGCGCTAACGACGGTGCTAACTTGAGATTCCCATTGTGGCTGCCTGCTTTCTGTCTGTTATATATTAATCAATTAAAGCTAGCGCATGCTACCAAGGGACGGAGCCATCAGCGACGAGGAAATCCGCAGTTTAGACAGTATTTCGGGTCTTCGCTTTTGTTGCAACTACTTTCTATATAGTACGTAAGGTACTGGAGTACCTTTCCTCCGCAGGTGGATTGCTCTTGAATACCGAGCATCCCGACGCTGCTAAAACCCAAGCGGCATCTCGACTTTCGAACCGATACATTCTTATGTCACTATGTGAATTTTCTTCTATTCTTCAACTGTGCTATATACCTGTCTCCGGGGCAGTAAAGGGGATCAAACTCCAAGCTGACCACACATCCAACAAAACTATCTTATCTTCTACTATTCCACCATCTTAGCAAGGCCGTCGCATTGGTTATGGGTTTTAATATGTCTTATTAGCTCTAAGATGAAATGTGAAATAAAAGGGAATTGAAGCTTTAAGCAATGCAGCAGTAGTAAGTATCCTGTTACAGTTGCCGACTTTGTGCGACATAGTAATACAATTCGGTATTTTTGAGCAGTCCGACATGCAAAGACTGGTCTTCAGTGTTGATGTTCATTCTCACCATATATATGACTTTCATCTCTCATAAGTCCAGAATATTTGAAACACAGGTAACATCACGACAACCCCTCTAATCCTGAACACCCTGAATCAAAGTCTTAATACCCTCCCCTCTCCTCGTCGTCTCCCACGCCTCCGTCGCCTGCTCAAACGGGAAAACCTTCGTGATCAGACTCTTCAGCACAATCTTTCCTGCCTGCACCAACTCCAACCCAAACTTATAATCGCCCGGTCCATACCGGAAACAGCCCTTTATAACCAACTCCTTGTCTGCTACCAGACCAATGGGGAAGTTGACGTCCCGCCTCCCCATCCCGGTCTGGATATAAGCGCCACCGGTTCGCAGGATGTGGATCCCCGTCTGGACGCAGGGCTCCGCGCCCGTCGCGTCGATGACGACGTCGACGCCTCCTCCGTTGGCAGGCAGGCCCAGTCCGTGGCGGCTGAGGAGCGCGTGTGCGTTCTCCTCCGCCGAGAGCGCCGGGTCTGGGATGAAGGTTTCGCAGATGGACTCGCCGACGAACGGCTTTGCGACGGACAGCTTGTTCTGGTTCACATCCACCGAGATGATCCTGCGCGCGCCGAACTCCCGCGCGACTGCCGCGCAGAGGATACCGACCGTGCCGGCGCCAAACACGACGACCTCGTCGCCGGGCTTCACGCCCACCTGGCGTGCGGTGTGGACCCCCACGGCGAGCGGTTCGAGCAGCACGGCCTCGTCGAGCCCTATCACCTTCGGGTCGATCTTGAAGCAGTAATCCTCGGGCAGCTTGAAGTATTTGGTCAGCGTCCCGTGGTTGTCGGGCGGGCAGCCCGCGAACTTCATCTTCGGGCAGAGGTTGTAGCGGCCGGCCTTGCAGCGGGCACATCTGCGGCAGGGGTAGCCCGGTTCGAGGGCGACGTGGTCGCCAGGGCGTAGGCTGGTGACGGAGGATCCGACGGCGTGGACGATGCCAGATGCTTCGTGACCCATAACGAGAGGGCGCTCGGAGAAGACATGGCCGTTTACGCCGCCGTGGACCCAGAAGTGGACCTGTTGGATGGACATGATCAATTAGTCTTCGTGTATGTATCCACGGATTTGTATGACATATATGAATGTCGTTCGTGATGCTGCCAAAGATTTTGACAGCCAATGGTTAAAAATCAGATTCAGGTATAGAACTCACATCGCTCCCACAAACACCCGTATACGCAATCCTGACAATCACATCGTGAGGATCCTCAATCTCCGGCACCGGTCTCTCTCCAAATCTGGCCTGCCCTGCTCCGCAGAGCATACACGAAGGATTCTGCATTGAGGATATCGATGTCGATTCCATGTCTGTGGGCTATCGAACAAGATGTTGAGACGTAGGTCTTTCCACTTGAAAAGTGCTCTCTGGTTGCTCTCAATTTCTTCTATTCTCAATCTGCAATGAGGTAGCCTCCTCAGTCAATGCACAAAAGGGATGCGGGGCGGAGGATATAGATATATTCCCGTTTCGGCAGATTCCCGTGCTTCAGTGAACATCACGGTCTAGACCCCACAGCGCGGGGCCGTCTGTCGGCGGATCTCTGCGCCCCGCTTCCTACGTGGTAAGGCATGTGTGGCAGGGATGTGCTAGAGCAGAAGACGTTGATTTGCCAGGCCAAAATATATGCCTATAATGGCGTTGTCCTAGAGTGTTAAGCTACATACCTGAAAGCATACTATTGCCGATGCAGTGAAATGTGGATGTTGTCGACGGAGAAGCGAGTCCATGTGGCCGAAGTTGCTTCGATGCACGTAATTGATAGGGCCTCTTGAAGGATCTTATCTCTTAGTTGGTTCTTCGGCTGATGAATCGCACAGTCATAAATTAGATGCCAGAGAAAATACCGCCCGACTACAAAAAGGGGCCGCGGCCACTAATTGTAGTAGGATCTGATATTTTTCTAGTCAAAATTAGAAGCTCCGCGAGATTCCTTCGCAAATCTGAGGAAGTAACAAGTAGCATGAATTCAGGTCATTTTTTTTCCCTTGTCATCCGAAACAGACAAAAACGAATGGATTTCTCAGTTCGCGCTCTAGGCCTCGGATTTTCTGCTTCTTGAATGAATCGTCCCTTTGTGTATTCCAGAGGTCTGTCTGTACCATGGCTTTCTAAAGTAATTCTAATTATAAGAACCCTTGTATAGATCAGAATAATTTGAAACGCTGTTTTCTATGAAAAATCGTTCTTCTGGTTGCAGATAGCCGAATTTCGAAGACAAATCAGCTATTGGAGTTATCCGCGCAGGAAAATGTCGACCCTATATACGTGCGACGACGTTAAAGCACTCCACATGCAAAAGGCCAAACACGAAATATAATGTTGAGCAAATATTTAGCAGAACTTACCTATCTCACCGCTCGCATAAGCGTCAATAATTTGTTTCACAACACCGTACGTGCCACCAACGCAAATGAACGCGCCCAGGAAAGGGAGAATCCAATGCGCCCAATAGGCCAGCTGCTGCACCACCGTTCCCTTCCGCCAAGTACCATGGTCATAGAGCCACAGAAAGCCTGGAATTGTTAAGGCAATTGGAGCAAAGCAGATTGTGCCGGTGAGAGCAAGAATGTAGCTGAAGATTGGAATTGCTTCAGCAAGGATAAATGACAGGGAAGCCAAGCCAAATGTGCAGCTCCTGTGTGAGTTGTGGTCAGACATGGATAGTAATACTTTGGCATGGGAATCAACTTACAGCCAAGTGGCCCAGTGAACAAACGTGTTTGCTTGTAGATGTCCGGTGTTGCGGAGCACGCGGACGAATAGATACTTAGCCCCGACCTTTGCAGCAGTCAGTTTATTCCTGTGTCCATCTCTACGGTGCAGTCATGTAGGCTTACATGGAGATAAAGGCAAGCACTCATACCGAGTCCAGCTAGACCGACTCCGTACGCAACCTTTTTAATGGTACCGCCAGCGCTCTGATAAGCACCACTCGTATCAGCTTGGGTATATTTCACGAATATGGCAGCATTCGAGAAGATTATACGAACACCAAGAGACGGATTTGCAACCCATTTCCCACACCAGCGGTACACAACCAGACTGAAACTGAGGTATGCAGCGGTGACGAATGTCATGCAGAGAAAGACGGCTTTCCTATAGTCTTTTGGATTTTTCATCTCCGAGATAACCGGGAGAAACGCCGACGTCCCGGCTGAGGCAACGAAAATGTTTGCGGTTGAAGTCATGCCGGCGGCGAAACCCGCGCTGCCAATAGCATAATATCCGAGATCATAGTCACCAGTCTGAGGAGCTGCAGCTGGGCGATCGCGCGTGGTGACACTGACACTGCATTATCATCCTCTTCTTTAGAAGGGGGTATTCCTGTGTACAGGGCTGTGGCGACTTACACGACAATGAATACAGCACTGAAAATGGACACGAACCCAACCCAGGTGGGCCAGCCGAGAGTGTGGAACTTGCGGATGCTTGCTACACTGGCTACAATAATGGTGGCCAAAAATGACCACCAGACGCTGCACGCTGCGTGCATTGAAAGAGCATTGATAGCAATCGAAACACCGAGGATTCCACCACCTGTGCAGAGGATCCAACTAGTGCGCACATATTAGCTACACGAAATTAAACGCGAACCTTCCAAGGAATGCCGGATCTCACCTTGCGATAAAGAGGAATCCGACGAGTTCACGGAGTGCGACTCCGCCTAAGATCTGGGCCATGTCTGCAATGCTGTAACACTTCGGGTGGTTATTTCTAAAGTCACCCTGGATAATGGCAATGTCTGCGAGCCTTAGTAGAACAATTGAGAAGACTCGAGTATAATTATCAGGAAATCAAACTTACATGTGTTCAAAGCACCCCAGCCGATAACGGACAGCGCACCGCCCACAGCGCCTGCAAAAGTCAGAGGCAAGTAAACAGGGTGGCCGAATCTTGACCAAATGACCTACCCAGCGCATACATGGATGTAGGTATAGTCAGTACACCGGTTGCAAAAATAACTGAAGAGGCTCATGTTAGATGGTATGCACGATAAATTTCAAGCTGTACAGCACCAGTACTTTTGAGGAAGATGACCGACGCACGGAGCCAGCCTACAGTGCGAAAATTGACACCATCTGCTGTCACCTGAAAGAGCTCATCTCCTTCTTCAATAGAAGGGGCTGGTTCCTTCACTGCGTTCCCGCTCGCCTTCATGGACTTCTTGCCGCCAAGGCGTTGCTCTTCAGCTGACATGCTGGAACGTGACGTTACAAGAGCAATTCTTCAATGAACGAAATCCGAGAGAAATCAAGCTGGCAAACCGCCTTAGGGGGGCAACTGAAGGCCGTTTATGACTCCGCACCAAAAGTGGGCGGAGCTCTGCATTTATCAGCGATCCACTTCCTGGATGATAAGCGCAGCATGCCAAATGATAGACGTCATGATGTTCGATGTTCCATTCCATTTTACGATATGTCACGAGCATCAGTAGATAAGATATCGCATCCCAACAGCTTCTCAGAGTTCGGATAAAGGAGTCGGCTATTCTGGTAGCTGCTTAAGGTCGCGGTGTCTGGGAATTCCCCTTTAGGTAGGTAAGAAGATAGATATCCTTGCATGAATCCACCGCAGACGATAAGCGTTACCTGAAGAAGTGGAGATTGGCCGTAATCAACATATTGCTGAGTGTGATTGTACGTCAGAGGCATTGAACATTGGATACAGAGGACGTCTGCTTATAGAAGAGGTAGGTATACAAGGTTTTGATGCTGATGTCCAGAGATGGGGGCTGTCCCAGGCTGAGACCGACACGGAAAAGACTGGGTCGAGCCTGCTGCGAGAAAGATTAGCCAAGAGACCAGACTGACCATACAAACAGCCAGGAGGTCGTTGACTGTTTCTGGATTAATTCTGCAGGATATGGTGCGTCCATCGAGACTGTTTCTGAGGAGCTTTAGGAGGCTTGAAGCGTGTGCGGTTATAAAGAACCGATGCAACTTCTAATCCTCAAGTTCTTGTGAACCGAAAAGGGAACTCTGACTTGGTTCCGCTAGTTTTTTCCTTGCGATCTGGAGACTTTATGAAGGCCTAAACATATTCCTTGACACCAAAACACCGTGTAAGACGTTCCTCGGACCAATGCGGGTGTTGGTGTCCGAGAATAATAGCAAGCGTTGTCTCAGCATCCTTACGAATCATGCAATGGCCTTCTTACGACTATGAATCCTCTCGAGCCAGAATTGAAGAATCTTTTTAACATCCAACTTAACACCATCCACCAAGGTCGTCTGGCTCTGGAAAGTCCGGTAGACTTGGAACCACAAGGCGTCGTATCGTTCGGACTGAAGTTGACAAAAGGACAATCGTACTTTGGAATCGTGAGAAGTAGGCAGCAGAAAACGATGCGTATAGTCGAACCGCGATGTTCCTTGAGAGTCCGTGTTCTTCTGAGCGCTGATGAGTTGCTCCGAACCCCGATTCGGGAATCATGTTGAGCCGACCGCATACGGCACGCCACACCTGGCACGTACCTTCGTATATCTCACTACACATTCCTCCTAAGAATGATACGATGATGGCTCCACTGACCTACACAGTCAGTAGATTTAATGTTGATGCATTCAGTGAACTAACAATTCTCGATGCGCACAGCTCGTCTGAACGCGGTCATGACTGGCCGTCAGCCGGACCAACATTCCCCATTCATTTCCTTAGTTGTCTTATTTCCGTACGGAGATTCTTGGCATTCTATATGGATCGTTCTCCCTGAGGTACAGAATCATTGCCTGCAGACATCGCTGGCCGATGCCTGTGTCCCTATAAGTATCTGGTAACCACGGCTGCCTGCCTTGTATGTCCTTTGCTCAGCTGTTGTGTTAATAGATGCCGAGGCGTTATCAAAACAAAAATTGGCTGTTAATGTTTTTACTTCTTCTACTATTACTGACATCGTTAATGCCGCGTTCTCTCGTCGTACAGTCATACTAGGTAATGGTTATAGCGAGCTGGGCCAAATATGATGCAGCCCGGGAGTCCGTCCGCAGACCAGGGGTCGCAGTTCCCGTCACCAATGGCCATGAGACCTCACTTTCGCCTTCTCGCGCTGCTGCGACGAAGGATAGCTCAGTCGAAGAAGACTTCGTCCTGACAGAGAGCGGTATTCTTGCCTTCGTTTACTCTTTCGGTCCTCACTCTATTAGCTGCACTGGATTGGACCTCCATTTCAGTGGCTCTACCCGTATGATAGCTACCTCCGGAAAATCTATGTCTATTCAATGCTAATAGCAACCAGATAATTGCGAGCGACCTCAAGGGCTCTGCCATTGAGGCATTCTGGAGTGGCACCGCCTTTCTGCTTTGTTCAACTGGTATGATGCGGTCTTGTCTGATATCGAACACCTCTTGCTGATATCTGTCAAGTGTTCTAGCCAAACTTTGCATCGTCCTCGAACATATTCGGCCGCAAGCCGCTGGTGCTCACGGCTCTTACGTTCTTCTTCGTCGGAACCGTCGTTGCAAGTGTTGCAAAGAATTTCACATATATGCTCGTCGGCCGATCAATCCAGGGTGTTGGAGGAGGTGGTATCATTGCCCTTAGTGAGGTTATTGTGACCGACATAGTTCCTCTGAGGCATCGCGGAAGCTATGTTGGCATCCTGAGCGCCATGTGGAGTATCGGATCAGTACTAGGTCCCATCCTTGGGGGCGGATTCGCCCAAAATGTGACATGGGTTAGTTCTGCCATCTATGGGGATTTGTCAGTGCCGTTCTGGATGTGCCAACTTCTGATTAGCGGTGGATATTCTATATCAACTTCCCTTTAATTGGTGTTGGATCTGTGTTCGTCCTGCTCTTTCTCAGACTTAATTTCGTTCCGAGTTCGCTCATGGATAAAATCCGACGCGTTGACTACGTTGGAACGATCCTTTTTGTGGGAAGCACCGCCTCGTTTCTGATTCCGCTATCGTGGGGTGGTGTCATGTACAACTGGGATTCATGGCACACCCTTGTACCCCTAATCATTGGTGCAGTTGGCTTTGCGGTCTTTGCGTTCTACGAGTATTTCTTCGCATCTGATCCCATCATCCCGTACTCGATTTTCCAGAATAGGACGGCAACGGTCTCCTTTATTGGCAGCCTTTTGCAAGGCGTGGTCCTGTGGTGTGCCTTGTACTATATGCCCCTATACTATGAGGCCGTGAAGGAATACAGCCCCGTCATTTCGGGCGTGGCTCTCTTCCCTGAAACTTTTACTGTCGCTCCAAGCGCCGGTATCTGCGGAATTCTGATCAACAATATCGATGGGCGATCTGGCTCGGCTGGGCGATGGGGGCTCTAGGGCTAGGGCTCCTCTGCATCCTCGACGTCAACACGAGTATACGCGGATGGATATTTCTCAACATCGTCCCTGGTATAGGCCTATGTATGCTCTTCTCCTCTTTGGTCTTCGCAGTGCAAGCTTCCGCGACAGACGAAAACCTGGCCATCGCGGTCGCCATGTTCAGCTTCTTCCGCGCCTTTGGTTAGGCAATCGGCGTCGCGATCGGCGGTGTCGTCTTCCAGAATCGCATGCACGCAAACCTGCTCGGATATCCAGCGCTTGCGCCCTGGCGGTCGAGTACAGCAAGGACGCTGCCGGTCTTGTGCAGGTCATCAAAGTAATGCCCGACGGGATCGACAAAACGAACCTGAAACAAGCGTATACTGTATGGGCTGTCTGCTGTGGGATCTCAGGCGTCGTGTTCCTCCTCAGTCTTCTCACACAAAGCTATGATCTCAACCGCGCTCTATCCACAACGCAGGGTCTTAGATCGAATGACAGGCCGCGGGATGAAGAAAGGACTAACGAAGCTAAATCATGAACTTATAACTGTTAGCTTTCTGGCTATTGCTTTGTTTCCTGCAGATGATTAATGAAGTTTGACTTTTTCTTGCAGGCTGTATTATGTTTCGAGTCAAGTGCAGGTGGTCCCCTCTTTGGAAGAAACAGACGACTCCTTGGACCCGACACTGATATCATCTCCACAAACTATCACTCCACTCACATTGCAAAGGCTCATTTAGATATGCTCAATACCAATTATCCTTCACGAATATACACCCCAGCAGACCAGAGCCTCTAAGCTAGCAGCTCTCACGAAAATTTAGTTTCCTTGTTAGGCTTCTGCGCCAGAAAGAACAGCGATTCTTCCTCCTGCATTTTTAATTCTTACCTTCCTTGGGCCTTGCTTCCCTTGTGATCAGCCCAGGATCTGTATGTTGATAAAAGGGGTGGAATTTTGGTACATATGAGCAATAAGAACGAACATATATTACGATGTATGTAGCTAGAAGTATCCCCATGAATTTGACATCATATCATTCAAAAAGTAAAAAATTCTTGGAAAACCAATTAAATAAGAACTTAGTATCTTTAACGATCATTATTTAGCAGATGTATTTGCGTTCGCAATGTTGAATCAAAAAAAGCTGTGTCCTATTAAGGGTGGATAAACACCCAACGTCGGCTGGCAATCGCTTCAAAAACTGATCAGAGGCCCACCCTGATAAGGATGCGCGAGTAGTATAGTGGTTATTATTTCTCACTCGTACACATAGTGTATGATCATGAGACGGTCCGGAGTTCGAATCTCCGCTTGCGCATTCTTTTTGCTCCTTCCCCCCCGCTTGCCCTCGTATTTTTTTGAGCTAGGCGGGCTTTCTACAGGCTTAATTTATTTTTTTCTTTGTTTTTATTCTCCTCTTCTGTCTAGTAAGGCATCAATCTCATCCGAGAAGGTGGATAAAAACAGAGTGGAAGATGTGCCATGCAATGCTGTTCTCTTATTGTTTGACGGCATCCATATGTCGAAATCTTCCCAGCCAAGTGCTACCTAAACTGTTGCTAGCAACGTCACAGACTCTACAGAAAATGCTTTCTTTACAGCACAACATTTGATGCATGGATTAATTAGGTAGGTGTTCAATACAGCCTTATCCCGTTTCAGTCCTGTCGGATGATGGATGGAGGGAGCCGACGGCATCAGTCTGACGCGTAAATGTGGCACATCTCGATGGACTAGCCTAGTAGTGATGGGATCCCCTTTACAACAGTGAAAATGTCGCAGATTATTTCTTAATATCAGGATTCTTTTTATCCATTTCCATTTTGGATCTTTATACCGTCTTTCCCAGCATCTACAACATAACTCTGTGCAGAACACAGTAACCTGCCATTGTTCTTCTTCTGCTTCTACTTTGATTGTTATACTAAATGCTTCCTCAGATTTCCCCCCTAGGAGGCCATCTCCATCAAGAAGAAGGGATTCCATGCAGCAAAATCCACAACAATGCCTTTGGGACATCATTTTCAGGAATTGTCATGCATAATCTGATAACTAACTTGCCTTAATCACCCGAGCATTTTCAGTCGGATCTATCCGTACACAGCAAGCAGCAGCCTGAGGCGATATAAGAAAAAAAAGAAAGAAAAGCACGCAGGGGACTCCCTCCCTACAGTTACTTGCTTCCATATAAGTCTGATAATGGCAATGGCAAAATGGGGGAGAATATTGGTGGAAATCATCTGTCCAGTGAGTGAGTGACCTCCAGTCAGTCATTCACATACGCACACAGTTGCAGGAACCATCCAAATTTTTCCCTCTCCCTCTTCAAAGAGGGTTTATATATCTGCCTGGCTTTTCTGAGAGAACCAAAGCCACGATGTACAGTACTACTGTACTTTTACCTCTGCGTCTACAGTACAACACACTGCACTTCTCACTACCTCCTTAGCGCAGTATATTGTACTGTACAGATCTCTTCGACTCGTCCTTCATTCGAGTGAAAGCTACATATTTGCTTCCTTTCCACCTCAGACAAGAAAAAAAAAGCCCAAATGTCTGCACCCTCTGCTCCCCAAACCTTATCACCACCATCATCATCAAACCCAATACCAACACAACTACTCCAAGCATCACTGGACCAAACCGACGACGACAACAAAGAAAACCAGGAAACTAAAGAAGAAAAAGAACAAGAACCCCTCTACCTCTTCTCCTGCGGCCACCTCGCGCCCCCGGGCCTCACCATCCCGCCCGACCTGCTCCGCCGCGCCCTCCTCGACCCCCTCGACCCGCGCTACACCCACCTCCTCGGCCGCTGCCAGCCGTGCGACTACATCGCCTTCCGGACCGAGGTGCGCCGGCTGCGTGAGCACCAGGCGCAGCAGATCCGGTACTACCAGGGCCGGATCGCGGAGATCAAGAGCCAGCAACGTCGACAGCATCAGCTGCAGCTGCAGCAAGAACAGCAGCAGCAGGGTCGTTATCGGCGTCGTCGTTTTCGGCTGTCCGCCGAGGCGCGGCGCATGATCGACGAGAACGCCCGCATGGTCGATCAGCTGGAGGAGGGCTTGGTCGTGGAGCTCGGGGCGGCTCTGAGGTCGTATATGACGCGGTGGCCGGATCTGGAGCGGCTGCATCGGGTTGCTTTTGAGGAGTGAATTTGGAAATTTGAATGATTTGGAAATTGGAAATTGGGATTGGGGAGGGAATTTTTTCTTGTCTAGGTACTTTACTTACCTGGATAAGGTGTCTATGTCTGGTTTGGATTGATGAAGGCTACGCGCATCTCTCCAATTTACGACAGATGGAGAGGCGTTGTGTTACGAGAAGAAGAAGCAGCAGAAGAAGCAAGTTCAAAGGGAGCGACGCTCTACGGAGACAGACGGGAACGGGGACAGGGACAGGAACAAGGACGGGTAGGAAGGGATCATTGCTGAATAGGAAGCTACCCAATTCTGATCAGTTGATCCTCTCACTTCTCGACAGACTTAAGAGTGAACATGAACTAAGCTGTATCAAATTTATTTCCAACAGATGACGCCCTCCAGTTTATGTTTCTCTATTACACTGTAAAATACAAAGTACGGCTGATCTTCTCCCTTAGAATAGATAGATGCTAATCTTGTTATCTAAAAGGCCCTTCTACTTACTTGACAGTCAATCAATCAAAAGATAACCCACCAGCAGAATTCCAGCCAAAACATTTTCCAAACAAGAAACGCCCAGGATTGTTAACAAATTCCCCACATGGAACAGAAATGCAACGCTTTGCAGAGTGAACAGAGTGAAGAGGATAAAAAGAGAATACGCGGCCGCGGAAATGTAGCAACAAGAATATAAGAAAAAAAAGCTGACAGGAACAGACCACAAACACAAGAATTGCAGAAATGGAGACATTCACGCAGATTTGCCATGGGAAGTGATGCCCTCAAGCGGTAATGACAATAAAAACGAAAGGACTTGCAAATGCTTGATTTTGACCAGCTTGAGAAACGGAGAAGGATAGATCCGGACCTCAAATCTTCTTTTCCTTCCACTTGTGCGGGGTCAGTCGTTAAACCAGACATCTCTATGTTCATGGTGCGTTGAGGTATTTTGGGTTCCCAAAGCAGACAAAAAAAGAAGACAGCAAGGAAAAACACAATTGCACCATAGCGACACGCACCGCCCTCGAAAGATCAAATATGGTACCTGGTGACATGAAGCAAGATCGCAATCATAGACAAGGAAACAAAAAGAGAGGATTTCAACATGAGTGACTTTTGAGGATCAGACCAGGGACGCAATGGATGGGGATGCACGCAAAAAAAAGTGGCTGTTAATGCTGGGTTAGCCCGGACAGTCATGGGAATAGCGGGGCGTCCCGATCGTGATGCAAATAGGCGGGTAGTGATCGAGGCATCGAGAGGCTCTGATTAGGATTAAAGATATAAATGCTAATAAGAAACTTGTGGTTCAAAGAGCTTCAGACGCGGTGTAGAATGGAACGAATCCCAAGCCAGAGCTGATCCGGAAGTTATGGGGTTGATGACGTCAAAAGATACCAAACAGTTTTGACTTCCTTTCTCCATCTAGTTTATTCAGAGGTCAGCTTCTTTCCTAGTATGCATCTCCCACCTACCGGCAGTTGCAACATACCTTTTTTACGGGAGCCAGCTGCCTTAGGATTGGCGCCCTCAGAAGCCGCCCTGATGGCCGCGATTCTCTGCTTGGCTCTCTCGTCACCCTGCTCTGCGGCTTTTACATACCAGAGGTTCGCTTCAAGAGGATCCCGGCGGCAGCCAATTCCCATTTCGGTGAAGTAGCCGACCGCATACTGAGCTTTTGCGAGTCCTGCACGAGAGAGAGGTTAGCATAGGGATAACATTTTTTTTAAAAAAAAAGAAAACCGGTAAATCGAAAACATACCATGCTCCGCCGCTTGCTTGGCCCACTCGTACGCCTCGTTCTCGTCCTTCTCCAAGACAGGTTCAGCCCCAACCAGATACCAGGCACACAATGCCATCATGGCCAATGGGTGCCCTCTCTGAGCTGCGCAGGTGTAAAAGTGCACGCTCAACGCCGGGTCCCGAGGACAGTTCAACTTTCCATGTTCATAGGCATCCCCGAGTCGATAACTGGCCTCTGCATGACCGAGATCGGCTGACTTGGTAAATAGCTGGGCCGCGTATGACGGGTCCGGAAACACGTCGTCCCCGAATCCCGTCTCGTGCAGCAGTCCCAGTTCGTAGGGAGCCGAGTTATACTGGGGATCCGCCGCCTCGGCCGCTCGTTTCAGCCACTTGACACCCTCGCGATAGCGCTTGCCAAGGCCCCAGTCGCCTGCCAAACACGCCCGACCCAGCCGTAGCATAGCCCCTGGGTGACTCTTTGAAGCCGCTTGACGATAGAATTGATATGCCTTGGCGGCATCAGCCCGGCATCCCCATCCAAACTCGTAGCAGAGGGCAGCACGATAGCCTGCTTCTGCATGTCCGTGTTTGCTGGCAGCAACGAAGAGAGGGAATGCCCTGTCGTAGTCTTCCTTTCCTTTGTTAAAAAGGCCAGAAGCGTAGCCATCAGCCAGGTAGTATTGTGCATAAGGATAGCTGCGATCTGCGAGCCGTTGGAGGATGGACCGCGCCTCTCGAATTAGCTGCGATCTCGTGATATCCGGAGATTTCGCCGCATTTGTCGAGTTATCGCCATCTTCCAACTCATCGGGCGGCATCTCGTGAACGGCGTTGACCATGAAGACTGCGAACTCGTATTGGACGCCGGGATCATTGGTCTTCTTGACATTGGCAAGATACATTTCGAACGTCTGCTTGTGGCTCAGCAGAGAGGCGTTGTTCCCAATGGACATCCGGAGATGAGCGTTGCTGAGGTTGGCCGGGGCGGGAGGAGGCTGAGGATAAGGGACATTCATGAGATCAACGAAGGACAGAGGTCGGTTATCTGGAGAGGCAGTGGAATGCCTCGACGACGCACGGAGATGCGGGGAGGGCTGCGGAGACGGGTTGCGTCCTCGACCGGGTAGGTCAGATACGGACGAGTATGCTGAACTGGGTCGACGACTTGAGAGTCCTGCCTGCCCTGGTCTGCCAGGAGCCAGATGGCTGTTCGAGCCAGCTTGGTTCTCGACCGCCAAAGATGAGGTCGACGCTGACCTCATGGCTGGCTTGGATTCCTGGTCACCGTTGCGATTCTGATGATGATACTGAAGGGGTTCGTATATCTCAGATGGCTGGGCCATGCTATCCACACTGCCGCGCGAGGAATTACTTGATACATTGTAACCCCGGTTCAGTGCGTCCTGCTCGGACGTTGAGCCATGCTTCTCTCTACTCTGTGGATCCTCCTTCCCATGGGATCCTCCTAATGACCAAGAGTCACTACTGTGAGGCGTTTGTCGGTAAGAAATGGACGGAGGGAGCTGCATAGGAGGGATCGAATCCTTTCGTGGTGGTATCTCTGTCGCCTGGAAATTACCACCTGATTCTGAACCCGCTTGCGCCGACTGGAGAGAATCCCGAATGGACAGATTGGAAAAAGCTCCAACAGGCGGGCTGTAGGCATCGCTCGGGTTCTCAATAACTGCGCTGGATGCCCGGGGATGTTGGGATGCGCCATCTATCCTAACCGGCGACACTGGCGAACTCTGTATCACCGGGCTGCGTTCCGCCTGCAGTGGAGAAGTCTGCAGCGGTTTTCGGGGAATCGTATGGGCAATTGACTGTTTAGAAGCAGACCCAGATGATCCCTCGCGCAGCGCTGGAGGCGGCGAGGTATCGGGCGAAGCGGGGTGAGGTGGAGGAGAGGATCGAAGGTAGACGGGAGGAGGAGGGGAGATGGGTGGGCGGACTCCCTCCGACACTGGACTAGTCATTGTGACGCTGCTGTGTATCCAGCCTTCAAGTCTTCTGCTCAGCTAAGAGGAGGCACGTATCCACTATGTTGTGCTGTGTCGATCTAGAGGAGCCGACGCTGGTAGAGAATGGTCCGAAACCCCCGTGCCATGCGTGACGTTTCGGGATATTGGGAAAGATCGGGCAATTGCAATGCCTAACCTTCGAGGTGATGGATGCTCCCTCTGCGATTGTCGCCGCGGAACACGGAGGGTAGAATGACTCTAAAAGAGATGTGTGTGAGGATCGAGTGATGGAGGGATAGGGCGTGGGCGTTCACTCCCTGTGTAGAGGCTTGAGATTAACAAACTGCCTTGCTGATCAGACAAAAGTGCACGTGCCCGGACAAATTCCCCGTGCCCTTCGTCTGATCTCATAGGGACAGGGCAGCTGAATTGTCTGGACCTGCAAACACGAGGGAACTCACCTGTGGCGAGGAGTGCTGGGTGGTTTTCCCAGGTGTCCACCACAAAGGATTGGGGCTTCTAGAAGTCCTTCCCCCGATCCACAGGTTGAATGTGGACTCACTAGACCCTGCCCTTTTTTTTTCCCTTTCCCCTTATCCTCACTGCTGTTGTGCCTCACCTTGGCTTCTCAGCCAGGGTTTGGTCAGCGAGATCCCGGGTTGCGGGAGGAGACCTTGGTTGGGCCCGCAGGGTAAAGCTGAACCGAAATCCGACGTCAGGTTCAGCAATGGAACGGATCAACCAAAGACTGCAACCTCGTTTCGGGGCATCTGGACGCTTCGACGACGGAGCTTAGGGCTGCCTTTGCTGAGAGCTGCTGCTGATCATCCAGAAGAGGAACGGAGGTGATTTGAATGCCTCGTCGGCCGGTCCGGAAGAGCACCCGGTGGTCGTTCGCACAGTCAGCGCGGGCGCCGCAGAGGACTCGAGCGAGTGCGGCAGGACGAGCACGGCAAGGCGGATGATGTGCACGCAGCACCTAACTAAGGTTCCTGCTCCACTGGCCCCCGAAACGAACTCGTTTAATAGTCAGAGGGCACTGATCGGATGGAGGTATCTGCGGAGGGGGCGGCCAATGTTGTCAGACTGACTCTCAGGCGCCGGCGGCCTCTTCCCAAGCACGGCGTCTCGAAGATAGGAGCTCGCGCACCTCGTGCTCGAGGCTCTGGTCCTCCGGATCCCTTGGGAAGACACGCGAAAGAAATTAATATGGACCTTGTTTGGCGCGAGGTAGATCCTTGGCGATCCCGAGATCCAGTAGGCAGAAGCCGGGCGGTTCTGCAAGATTTAATGAGGCGCTACAAGGCAGAAAGAGAAAAGGGGAGTTGGAGCAAGTAAGGCTGCTTGAAGAGACCACACAGACCTGCCAACTCAATTCTTCTATTTGTGTGCTCCCCCCCCTATGACAAGCTCTACGGAGTACTCCAAGTCGGACGATCACGTAGCCCTGATGCCGGTGGTGGAGAATGCTGCTATGCCGTTTCAGACTTCATCGCCTTCTCTTGCACTAAGCGCCATTTTGGGAAGACGGCAAGCGAACGGGCCCGATATCATGAAGATTTTTCTCTCGTACTCTACGCCCGCTTCTTCGACTAGTCGTAGGACAGAGTACGTGGTGCGGCCATGGACTGCGTAATTCGAGTGGCGGCTGAGCTGCAGGATGGACTGTACGCCTGCAGGCCATGGGGAAGGGCGACGAAGCGTGCGCATTTACTGTAGATTCTAGGCCACTGTCTGAACGGGCTGGAGGCTTACAGAGAAGAGTAGCGTTTGTCTCCCAACACCCAAGGATCCGGAGGCGCAGCCAGGCCGCGAAACGAAACGATCCACGGTGACTTGGCAGGCTCAGCCTCCGACAAAGCCACGTCTGATCACTTGGAAATCTGTCACATTGCAAACGTGGAACCGACACTGGCTGGGAGCGTGGGACTCGAGAACGCTTCGGATCTCCGGATAGGTTCCCAGGTCGCCCGCGGTTCCTCTCCTCGACATGGTTCACGCAATCGGATTGACCTTGCTCGAGATCTGATATCAATCTGCTTCCCGCACTCCGTCCAGGGCGCTATCGTCGAACCCTGACGTTCCCCACATGTTCCCTTTTCCTCCTCTCCCAGTCCCAGGACACCGGAGCAAAGCCAGATCGGGGCTCGGCCGGGTGATGGACGAACGGGCATTTGCAGTCCTTATCTTGCATGATCCCATGCCGCGGACATCGTGCCGTTCAGCCCTATACGTGTACATGTTTACCTATTTATATCCATAGGCTGCACTAGGGAATATATGACAGATGCAAGCATGTCGACAGTTTCAAGAGGAGAAGCCCGCGACACCTGGTACAGCTCTCGACAGCACGCCATGCTATGGTCCCCAGGAAAAACTGCAGATCCGCTAGGATGCTAAAGCAACCACGCTGACGACAGAAACAGCTTACAGAAGGAAAGAGATGGGAGGGCAAAAAAGGCTCCTACACCGTCCTGAATGGGCGTGGAAGAAGCTCAAAGAGGGACGGACGGTCCGTGGGAAAAGGCGGTGTCATACTATGCAAGGGGAAACGTCTGTTTCAGCTGGATTCGACGCTCTCAGACGGGGATATATATTCTCTTGTCTTACTCTTCACAGGGATGCTTCTTAAAAGCAGTTGCATCGAGCATCTCGACGACAAGGATGGTAGCTATCAGATTTGCGGGGACCTTTATCTGGGAAGTCTTAGGGATTGCGCGCCACGTTCTTTCTGGCCCGTTGTGGCTCTTGCGGGCTTCGGATCGGGAACAGGGTCTGGTCGCGGGCGCATGGACGAACCGCATTATTTGACTAGCGCCCAGGACGCATTGTTCCAGTACGACGTCGCCACGGAAGGAGAGTTTGCCGGAGTGTCTTTTTTTTTTTCCAATTTGCCCTTTTACATCTGAGACAGGAGGGGAGGAAAATTGCTGCGACATCTGACAGCCGGGACTTTTTTTTTGCCCAGACTGAAAACCAGCGACAGACCCATGGATCCATGAATGGGTAACCAGGCACAAGGAATCCCAGTCCCTTGGAGACCGTGTCCTCTGTGCTATTATTATTCAACTGCTGCATACTACGAGTCCGTGAGGAGTAGCACGTAATAGCCGCCAGGTATGGGCGAAGGCTGGTGGGTGCCGCGCCAACGGATCCCAAGCGCCACAACGCTGGAAAGAAATCCCCACGAAGTACCAGGGGGAGCAGGTACACAGTGATAATTGATCTCATCTGCTCGAGATATGCTTTTCGAGGAGTCCATCAAACAAAGGTGTGCTTGTCCGTGCCTGAGCCTGGGCAATAAATCAAGCCACAGGACGATGCACACAGGCAACGGATCCCGGCCGGCCGCAAGCCAGGATGCTGCGGAGAACCGATCAGCACCCCCCGCCCGTAGTACGGAGTAGTACTGTGCACTACTACGCGAGGGGCGGCCTGAAACAACCCTTCTCCTTCGCTCAGTCATCCGGCTGCCGATGACAATTTCAAGATGATTGATTCCCCCTCTGGAGGGAGTGGTATGTGGAAGGATGACGGCGGGAGGCTGACAGCGACATGCACCGCCTGCACTGTCCTTGTCCCCTCGATCCGTTTTCCTGTGGCCAACGTTACCCAAAATAGAAGAAGGCTAGCGGCGGCTCCAGCAGCATCACTCGCAATCCTCCGTAATTCCTGCAGATTCTATGGAGGCGTTCGCCGAAAGGCGGCTAGCCATGTCTTTGCGCCCAGTCAGCGAGTGGCGTCCTTGTCCGGGCGACTCCACAGCTGGATCCAAGCCCGCCAAACACGGAGAACACATCTTGTTCTTCCCGCCAGGGCGCCTGGCCAGCATGCAACCCCTGCCGGTGTCTTCGGACGTCGATCAGCCAACCCCGTGATGCGACTCTTTCGTACACTCCCTGTGCTCGGCCTCGACCCCGTCGCCGTAGCCCTCCTCGTCCCACCGGCGTAGCCTGTCTCTCCCCATCCCACTGCTCATTGACCGTATACCCTCATCCTGCCTGTCGCTGGCTTGCTCGTCGGGCCCGCCCCCAGAGCCTTCCTGTAACCTCGAAGCTGGTCGCTCGCTCCGGTTCTGCTTCACGCTTCAGCCCAGGCGGTGTTGTTGGCAGCTCACGATCCGCACCAGACCATCGTTGACGGCTCACGTCCATCTTCCAACTTGCGGAATCGCCTTGTTCTTGGACCGTGCAAGCAGTTTTACTCCCGTCGAACCCAGTTCGCATCCATGTCAATCGTTTTGCCCCGCTTATGAAGGGATACCGTCAGGCGAACTAAGCGACAAACAAACCTCTCGTTTTGAAATATAGACCACAAAAATCATCGCTCTACGCGGTCTATGCGGTGATAAGGTCACGACCTATCGACCAGGATCTATTATTGGTGCTGCCACGCCTTTTGATGGTTGGATTCCAGTGACAGGTGAGTGGGCGGGCAGTGTGTATGGCTGCGCGTGGAATGCGGGAGACGTGACTTCTGACATTCCATTTTTTTTTACATCTTCTAGAAGCATCATGTCTTTACCCCAGAGGCCGACGCAGGCCTCTTCGCGACCCGAAGAACCCCAGATCGGGTTCCGGGAGTCGTCTCGACGGCGCCGTCGTGACATCGAGACGGGCGGGTATGCGGACGTGCCTTCAACCCCGTATTCCCCAAGTCGACACCACCATCAAGATCCGTACCGCTCACCAGGCGCACGAGACAGGGAGCCGCCCGGAGAAATCAACCGCAAGAAGAGTCTGATCCGGCCGGAACGGCAACGCATCGATCGGGACCATCCCAACTACCACTACCGGCAGCATGCGCAGAACATGCCCACGTACCCCTCGACGACGGGCAACGATCCGGCCCTGGACGGGGATGTCGAAGCGGAAACGGTCAGCTCCGGGAGCACCGACCTGAAGAACGTGAACAGGGATCAGCTCTACGGCGCTCAGGGCAACGTCAACCGGCCTATGGAGCGCGTGGAGCGTGGGCCAAGCCAGAGGCGTGCGCAGCGGAAATTGACGCGAAGGGGCTCCCACGCGGCCAAGGCGGAGGAGAAGCGACGCCAGAAGGCGATGGAGCAGGCCCGCCCACCCAGCTTGTGGACCGTGTACTGCGCGATCATCACCTTCTGGTGTCCCGATTTCGTTCTCAAATGCTTTGGTATGCCTGCCAAGGCACAGCGACAAGCCTGGCGTGAAAAGATTGGTCTGATCAGCATTATTCTGCTGATTTGCGCCTTTGTCGGGTTCCTTACTTTCGGATTTACCCAGACGGTGTGTGGTGCGCCAGGCATACGCCTGAAGATCAACCATGTCGACCGGGGTTATATGATTTTCCACGGCAAGGCGTACGACCTTTCGAGATCTTCTCACCCTGCCGCCGCTGGCATCCCCGCTGGTGCGAATGTTCTCTATGATCTCCCCCACAAGTATGGTGGCCAGGACGGCAGCTTCTTCTTCCAAAACGTCAACGGGGCCTGCAAAGGCCTTATCACTCTTGCCCCCGGCTCTGATGTGCCCACCGATGACAAAGGAGACCTGGCCTGGTACTTCCCGTGTCAGGCATTCAATCAGGACGGTTCCAGCCAGCCGAATCTTACTATTCCTTACTACTTTGGATATGCCTGCCACACGACTGCCGCAGCTCGAAACGCATTCTACAATTTAAAGAGCTCGGGGGACGTCTATTTCACTTGGGATGATGTGAAGAACAAGAGCAGGAACCTGGTTGTGTACTCGGGCAACGTGCTCGACCTGGACTTGCTGCGCTGGTTCAACAAATCACAAGTGTCTTACCCATCACAGTTCGACGACCTGCGCGAGAACCCTGACGTCCGAGGTGTCGATATCACGTATGCATTCCAGTCACCGGCGGACAGGAAGATGGGCAAGTGTCTCTCGGAGATCATCAAGGTGGGCTCCATCGATACGGAAACCATTGGATGCATAGCTTCCAAGGTGGTCCTATACGTGTCGCTGGTATTCATCCTCTCCATTGTGATCGTCAAGTTCGTCCTGGCCTTGATATTTCAATGGTTTTTGGCTCGTCGCTATGCCCCAACCAACACGAGCATGGGCACGGACTCGAAGAAACGCAATCAGCAGATCGAAGAGTGGTCCGATGACATCTACCGCCCGGCCCCTCGTCTGGCAGACGTTACCGTCCCAGACCGCCCGAGTAAACGTGCTAGCTTCCTGCCCACCACCTCCCGGTTCTCCAGCCCCTATGTTGTGGGTGGTTCCGGAAAGCAACGGACGCAACCCACGACCATGGCCAATCAGAATTCTGCATCGCGCCTTCTGCCAACTACATCTACCTCGATGTACAAACTTGGTCAGAACAGCAGCAATAACACGCTGGGTGTAGATCGTCAGAATCCCGATGGCAGTCGATCGAGTCTAGTGCAATCTGGGCAGGACCCGCGTTATTCCACCCTTATGCCCGATTCTGAAGGATACGGACCCGCAGGATTCATCCACGAGGCTGTGGTTCCTCAGCCACCCCCGGACTGGCAGCCGTTCGGGTTCCCGCTGGCTCACTGTATCTGCCTGGTCACTTGCTATTCCGAAGGCGAGGAGGGGCTGCGGACCACGTTGGATTCTATTGCGATGACCGACTATCCCAATAGCCACAAAACCATTCTCGTTATCTGCGACGGCATAATCAAGGGTAAAGGAGAGGAGATGTCGACACCGGATATCGTCCTCGGCATGATGCGCGATTTTGCAATTCCCCCCGAAGAAGTCCAGGCCTACTCCTATGTCGCCGTGGCTACTGGTTCGAAGAGGCACAACATGGCGAAAGTCTACGCAGGATTCTATGACTACGGTGAAACGTCAATTGTTCCTCCCGAGAAGCAGCAGCGCGTTCCCATGATGGTCGTGGTCAAGTGTGGCACTCCGGACGAAGCCACTCAGTCCAAGCCAGGAAACCGAGGCAAACGAGACAGCCAGATTATCCTGATGTCCTTCCTGCAAAAGGTCATGTTCGACGAGAGAATGACGGAATTGGAGTACGAGATGTTCAATGGGCTGTGGCATATCACCGGCATCTCGCCCGACTTCTACGAAGTCGTTCTCATGGTCGATGCAGATACCAAGGTCTTCCCCGACAGCTTGACGCACATGATTTCTGCCATGGTCAAGGACCCTGAAATTATGGGTCTCTGCGGCGAGACCAAGATCGCCAACAAGACTGCTAGCTGGGTATCTATGATCCAGGTGTTCGAGTACTTTATTTCCCACCACCAGGCGAAGTCGTTTGAGTCTGTCTTTGGTGGCGTAACCTGTCTGCCCGGCTGTTTCTCCATGTACCGCATCAAGGCGCCCAAGGGTGGCCAGAATTACTGGGTCCCCATTCTCGCGAATCCCGATGTGGTCGAGCACTACTCGGAGAACGTCGTGGACACACTGCACAAGAAGAACCTGCTTCTCCTGGGTGAAGATCGGTATCTCTCAACGCTGATGCTCAAGACCTTCCCTAAGCGTAAGCAGGTCTTCGTTCCACAGGCGGTCTGCAAAACCACCGTACCGGATAAGTTCATGGTACTGCTTTCTCAGCGTCGCCGTTGGATCAACAGTACGGTCCACAATCTCTTCGAGCTGATCCTTGTCCGCGATCTCTGCGGGACCTTCTGCTTCAGTATGCAATTCGTCGTGTTTATCGAGCTCGTGGGTACTCTGGTGCTTCCTGCCGCCATCAGCTTCACCTTCTACGTCATCATCATCTCCATCATCCAGAAACCCGTCCAGATCATCCCGCTGGTTCTCCTGGCGCTCATCCTCGGTCTCCCCGGGGTTCTAATCGTGGTCACGGCGCATCGGTTGTCCTACCTGCTGTGGATGATCATCTATCTCATCTCGCTGCCCATCTGGAACTTTGTCCTTCCTACATACGCCTACTGGAAGTTCGACGACTTCAGTTGGGGCGACACCCGTAAGACGGCAGGGGACGACAAGAAGGACAGCCACGAATATGAAGGTGAATTCGACAGCAGCAAGATCACGATGAAGAGGTGGCGTGACTTCGAGAAAGGTAAGGCCCCACCAGATCGCAGGGCGCTAGGAGACTCTGGTCGCTGACATCTCTGCTGCAGAACGACGCCTGAGGTATGCTGGCGGCGGCTGGTCGCAGCCATCGACGAACGCGGGCGGATATTCGTGGCAGCACGGCGGATACGAGTCCTACTCCGACTACTAGGGTCATGTGTTCTCGGGTATCCGAATTTCTCGAATCTCACCTGTTGCATCTGGAAGCGATTGGTAGTTAATCGTGGAGTGATTGATATCCAGCTTCGACGGCTTTTTGCATGCGCGCCTTGTCCCATGGTGGCGTCCGGCGTTTGTTGAAGAACGTTGTACCATTTTCGCCTCTAATTTCGTTGTCCATGTTTCGACATCGAACGTCTTGCGAGTACAGCGCGGATTGTTTTCCTTTCTTGTCTCCATAGTTTCTTTTTCCACCCTCGATACATGTGATTGGCCATCATCCCGCGCCTGTGACGTGATGATGTTTATTGTTTTTTTTCTCTCTTGATTCCCTGTTTAATCCTCGATTCCCTCTCCTTCATGTATACACTGTCTTTGTTCCTACCTTTAATGGTTCGGGAAAACGATGAGAAGAAAAAGAAGGGCTAGCATCATGTACAACCCGAGGATGGGCACCGCAGAGGACGCGGGGATCTCGACGACCTCCTCATCCCCTATCCGTTGGCATATGGAGATATATCTTGGTGTAGGATATCCATAGTGGCCTTAACACGAACATGTTTACTACTCGGTATCAGACACACCGTGAAGTCCATGGATTCCCTGCCCGGGTCGGGACCCTGGCCCGAAGCCTCAGGGGTGTGTAGGTACATTACGTCGAGTGGCTGGATGCCGTACTGCGTCCAGGCGAGGAGGCACCCGACGGGGCTGCGCGGTGCTAGGTGAGCTGTCATATTTTAGGGGCAGGATGGATATGCTGGATGACGTTAGGATGACCGGCCGGTGCTTGCTGTCGGGGATGCTTGTCATTGACCGCTCACGTCTTGGCATGCCGCCCTCTGGGAGCCTGTGGGTTGGACCCCAGCTCAGGGGTGTCGGGCGGCGGCATGGTGCTTGCTGGCTGTCTGGACAGACATGAACCGTGTACCACAGCTCCTGAGCCGTGCAACGGAGGATTTCCTGCACCGCGGCCCGTGGATGCTTCATCCACGGCGACTGCTTGCTTCCTTTCCGACGTTGTCGTGGAGGACCAGGCGGAAGCGGTGAGCAGCGGCAGATCCGCGCGGTCACGGGGTTCTTTGTCCGCGGGGAAGACGGAGGCCCCAATCCTGGGTGTGGATGGAGGGCTCGTCCTGCGCCCGATCGAGGCTCCTGGAGCCCTGGATGTTCCCCTTCTCCCCCGCTGCAGGTCGTCCGTTTCGTCACCCCGTGCAGAGCCACGACGAGACCAGGGGTGGTCGTCCTCTGTCCCTCGCTGCGAAGGACGGACACCGGCGCTGGGCCGCGGCTTGACTTTGCGCCGCCCGCAACGCTATCTCGTCGTCCGTCGGCGACGGCGGTCCAGGAAGGGGTCCAGGCTGCGGAATCTGTGTCACGATCGGTTCATGCCTCTGCATTCCAAATAATATCCAGTGCTGCAGATAGCAAGCCGCGATCGGAGCCCCTCCCGCTCGCGCGCATCGACCGAGTTACCGACCTGGACCTGGCTCCTCCGGTCGTATCGTGCCCGATAACGCCAGCTGGATCCGAGTCATCATCGACCCTCTCCTGGTCTGCTCCAAGCCTCCATCTCACATTGTCCCCTAGCTGCTCATCGTCGCTTCAGTCGACTGGTCCAATTTCCCGGTCAGCGTGGCCCTCCCATCGTCTCAGGTTCGGTAAGTGGCGCCCGACTGCATGTCGATTATCGCACCCCTCCTCGACCCCGCATATTATCCCAAGCCCCCACGGCTGCCATGTTGTACGGCGGCTTCTGCACTTCCCTGCCTGCCCTCTCGTCCTTGCTGGCTCTTCTGCTGGGTAACGCCACGGCGGTCCTACCTAGCGTCTCGTCGATGCTGGTTTCCATCCGACAATCCCTCTGTTTTCTTTTTCCCGTTGCGCTCTTTGTTCTTTTTTCTCGGGGTGACCGAAGCACTCCCATTGATCTCTCCCTTGTGCTTGCTGCCATGGTCTGCAGCTTGATATCTTCTAGCTGACTCACAGTCCTTTGGATCGCTAGCTTTTTTTTTTTTCTTTCGCGCCTCTCTGGCGGTGCGGTTTTTGAACTTCTTGTAGATCTTTTTCTTTTGTCTCGGAACTTGCTGCGTTTCCGCTGCATTTGATCGATACCCGGCCTTCGATTCGATCTTTGTATCTACTTGTCCATACCCCTTTTCTTTACCCCACTATATATTTCCTACGATATCTCTGCACACGATCTTGCGTCTCGAGACTTGACAAGCAGGTGCTCAAGAGCAGTCTTGTCATGTCCTTAAGACAGTAGCGAACGCCAAGGTAGATTATGTTTTGTATACTGACTGACAAACATCTGGCTGACCCGCTTCTCAGCTCCTCCGTATCCACGTCCGGTGAACGTCAGGTATCCACAAGGACAGTCATTTTCCCGTCGATCCGACTGAATTGCTTTGGGGCTTCGGGTTCGTCGCTTGTCGAGCACCTACGAAGCAATTCCACTCGCTCTGGTGGCAATCCTTTCCGATATCGACTGTCTTCCCATTCGTCCCATTTCTAACCAAGGGCTGGTCTTACCGAAGCTGAGTTCTACGGGAGATCTGAACTGAACGCCCGGGGTGGGTTTCACGACCGGCTCCAGCAGACCGAGACTGGGGAGCTGAAATCCTTGGAATCTCGCCTGGTGCTTGGATAACCACCCCCAATCTTGATACCGGACCCTATCGCACTTGACAGAGATATCTTGGTTCTGGCCTGGCAGGTCCAGCGTCGTTGGAAGCCGGAAATTCGAAATTGGCGACGCCAAGTTCCATGCGGGGCCCAACGGCAGGGGTGCTTGGTCAGGGCAACTCTGCCTTCTCCGCACCCTCCTGGTCCTTCTCTGCTATTGGGAACAGCAATGAGCGGTCCAATTCGTCGTCCCGTGAGGCTCCCGGATCGAACTTGGACTCTACAGAGGGTGCTTCCCACGCTCAGGGTTCTCCGTTGGTCCGTGGCGCATCGTCCGCATATCCCGAGCAGAATCCGGTTCCGGCTTCCTCAACCACCGCGAATTATTCGATTTTGGTTGATAATATGGAAGCCAGGTCATCTAATAACTTGGACCGCGGCTCCCCCGCTCCCGGCGAGACACCATCATTGGGCTCTGGCTTTGACCTTATTCGCGCAGCAGTTGCCTCCATGAATGCTGATCCCGCCTCGTTTTCCTCTCCTCCCGGCGTGGGCGCCGCCGTGACAACCACGCCCCTTGGGCATGAAGGTCAGATTCACAATCACATGGAGATGTCGGGTGTTCTGCTCACCCACTCGGATACGATCGGTGCTCCGGCTAGGCCCAGCTCAGCGTCTTCAGTCGCTAGTAGTCCAGAAGACGACGGGGAAGTGTCCCACCACGACATGATGGAGAATTTTGTTGCGCTGGAGTCTGGGACGTTCAGGTCAGAGCCGGGACACACTTCAGATTCTGAAATGACAGAAGCTGAGGAATCTCGAGACGGAGTTTACATTTCTCATGGTTACACGGTTACCAATCACATGCACCTTCAGGCAGTCGTCCACCAGCTTTTCCAAAATAGCGGAATGGGACATAACATTTCGACAATCCCGGAAGACAGCGAGGACGGAAATGAAGGGGCTCTGTTCCAGGATTACGACCCCGTCATTGAGCCTCTCCAAATGGCTCTTTTCGAGCATGACGACGATCCGGACGACACGAGGAAATTTTACCTGGGCGACGAGGATGACATCGGTTACAGCAAGTCGACATGCCCAGCGGTTGCGCCGCTGACTGAGATCGATTTCGACGACTTTTACCAGGAATCCGATTCCCAGCCAATGCCGCAGGGTTCGGATCTGGCTGATCCTTCGTTCTCCGCCAGTCAGGACGAGCATGATTACTTCGATGATGACTCGAACGATGAGGGGTTTGGTGCGGATCACTTTCCTGGTTATCTACATGGGTCAAGTATGGCTCCCTGCTTCCCCGCGTGGCGATTACTTCTTAGGTCGCTGTGGAGATATTTCCTGGGATGAGCGCTGACGATTGGAATGTTTAGCCCATGAAAGGAACCTCACGATCGACCAGTTCATCCGACAGTGGCTGGCTCAGTCCACAGTATCTCCATTCAAGGAATTTCTGCCACCCCATACGCCTCGATTATCGCCAGAAGCATCGAACGCCACCAACTGGGCTCGGCCCGAGAAGATTGTGCGTCCCAGCAACTATCACCATGAGTTCTACGATATCCAGCAGATCCCTTGGCGGGAGAAGTTGCGAGTCCCTAGATCGGCTGCCCGAGCATTACGCGACGCGTGGTACACCTCGTACCATAACCTGGACTACTCGCCTCCGGAGGTGAGCGCTCCTTTTCTTTGCCTGGGAATCATGGAGTGGGGTTCTGACAATGCTGCAGTTCGAAAACAAGCTACCCCTCCACGAGTTCTATTTCCAGGGAAAGGCCATGTACACAAAGCACAGGGCTATGATCGAACACTTCCAGCTGCGCAATCTGATGTCTGTTACTTCGCACAACACGGTCCAGTTCGCCTACGACTCGAAGCTGTACTCGTGGACACCGGCGTATGATGATCTTTCTTGCCTCATCGACCTTTCCAAGCCTTCGCCAGAGTCAGGATTTCAGAGTAAAGTGAAGATCTCGACCATGAAATCAAAGTACGGCATTTCGATTGCCGGTGGCTTCTGCGGAGAATACGCCCTTCGCGTAGAGGGCACGAAAGGAGGAGTTGTTGAAGGCATCGTCACAAAGGATTACAACGGGATCACGAACCACATCGACATTATCCAACACCGCACAAATCGGTCGCCGGTTGCTGTCTTCGCGTCGAACGACAAGCGCCTTCGGATTCTGGACTGCGAGACAAACACCTTCATCGGCGAGCATATCCTGTCGCGTGCTATCAACTGCACGGATACCTCGAACGACGGCCGCCTTCGAGTCGTCATCGGTGACTCGCCCGATGCATGGGTCATCGAAGCCGAAACAGGACGGCCGATCCAACCGCTTCGAGGTCACAGGGACTTCGGATTCGCCTGCGCCTGGTCCCCGGACATGCGGCACATTGCCACCGGCAACCAGGACAAGACGGTCATCATATGGGACGTACGGATGTGGCGCATCTTGCAGACAATTGATTCCGACGTTGCTGGCTACCGATCGCTTCGTTTCTCGCCGGTTGGCGGCGGTCCCCGTACGCTGCTGATGTGTGAGCCGGCCGACCGGATCTCCATCGTCAATGCACAGACCTTCCAGACTCGTCAGGTCCATGACTTCTTCGGCGAGATTGCCGGAGCCGACTATACTCCCGACGGCAGCGCGATCTGGGTTGCCAACGCCGACGACTGCTTCGGTGGCTTCATGGAGTTTGAACGAAAGCAGTGGGGTCAGCGGTTTGGCCTGTCGTTCACGATGAAGCGGGAGATCGAAGCCAGAGGTGAAGAATATCATCCTGATCTCCCGAACGAGTGGCTTCGCGAGTCCGAACTGGACGATGACGAACGGTGCATCCTCAGCGCACGTGAGAGGCAGCTGAGGTTCATGAGAAATCTGACTGCGGAAGAGCATGACGACCTCCTCCTGTAGCGAGGAGGACAAGAATATATGGGTTTTTCTTTTCTTTTTTGTTTTTTCTTTTTCTCTTATTTGTTGTTTGCCCTACTTTTCCGTATTCGGACCAAATATATGGATCGGGATTGGCAAGAGGGGAACCACACGGAGTTTTATTATTACATTTGGAAACGGTCGAATTGGCTTTGGCCCAAGGCCAATGGATCTGATTGCATGCATATATGGGGAATAATACCGGGCGTGGCATTCGTTCAGAGCGGGGATACGATATGATCTGGGATATATGATGGCTGTGAATGAGATTTCCATTTCTATGATTGCCTGTGCGAGCATCAGCATCAATGTTGCATTGCCATTGCATTGCACTGTCATATATTCATTCGTATTGATGGTTCCTTTTTTTTCTTCCTTTTCTCTTTTCGGCCCTCGTTTTTATTTATATTTGGCTTATTATCATATTATGCATATATCTTTCATTGAAGCATTTTGTGATGAGGGGGAATGCCTATATTAGTAAACACTTATTTTTAAGCGTGCATGTGTGCTACTTGGGGAATTTCTTTCGAAGGAGGAGGTAATGATGAGAGAGGTTGGGTTGGGTACCGCGAGATCTGATGATGTATCAGCTGGGAAATCACAAGTGGACTTGGTGCTTGAGCATTTGAACCTTGTTCTCTGTACTAATTAATCAAGTTAATAATACCAACCATTTTTTTTTTTTTCAGCCTTGGAATCTCAGGGAAGCACCCATGGAATTTTTAGCATGTGCAACACACCAATATGAATATATCTTTACTCCCACAGGCAGAGAACACAACTCACTCCTTGAACAAGACAAAGAAGAGAACCCAGATAACTAGCTAGCTAGCTAGCTAGCTATCTAGCTAGCCTTTTTTTTTTCTTCATTGTATTGTTAATCCTGCCAGCTTAGATAGCAAATATCGATTCAAGTAAAATTACACTCCTGTCCCCCTGTTTTTCATCTCTCTCTCTCTCTCTCTCTCCTCTTTTCCTGGTCTTCTGTATCCGTTGAGGGTGAATTCTACCGTACCATATACTATACTGTATGCTTATAAGCCGCTGGGTAAGCATGTATGTGCTGTCCTACTCGAGTACATGTAGTACAGTACATGCTGCATGCTCACTTAGTAAGTGTGTGTGTAACATAATATGGTATAATAATGTAGGTTGGATTGGATTACATGCAAAAGGTAATATAGTATAATATAATATAATCTGTAAGTAAGTGCAGTGCACTGCAGTGCAGTGCATCTCATCCAAAATATAGATGAGGTGAGGTGAGATGTGTAGGCTACCTACTTTTTCTGTGACGGGAGTCGACAGAATGGTGATTTATTCATTCAAGTAAATATGTAAGTAAGTCAGTAAGTAAGTATGTATGTATGTAGATTGATCTCCATTTCCATTCTCTCTCTCTCTCTGTCTCTCTCTCTTCCCCCCCTCTTCATACGCAAATATGTACTGTATATACAGTCCATTACACTGTGCTGGATATCTGGATATCTGGATGGATATCTAGATACATCTACAGGAACTTGCTCGCGAGGCTCAGCAGACCCCCCGGGCCGCCCGTGCCGTCGTGCCCGCTGCCCCGGCTCTTGAGGTACATCTTAAGCGCCATCTCGGCGGCGGCGTTGATGGCGGATTGCTTGTCGGTGCTCTGGGAACACACAGGTCGATTAGGTCAGTCCCTCGGACAGGACAGTATGGAAAAGAACAGAAGGGCACAGTGGGGGGCAAAAAAAGTAAATACTCACCACCTTCCCGCTCCCATGCTGCTCCTCCCACAGCTTGCCCGCCTGCGCCATTGCCAGCCCGATCAGCTTGTCCTTGGCGGAGCGGCCGCTGTGGCCCTGGCTGTTATCGGCCTCTCCCGAGGTGAACAGCTTCAGCGCCTGCAGCGCGGCGCCCATGCCGAGCGAGGACGCGTCGTGTGTTTTGCCTTCCTCTCCGGAGCTGCCACTGCTACCACTACCGCTACCGTACAAAGCCTGATGCGCACCGATCATCTTCCCCTCGTCAATGTCATGGCCGTTGTCCTTGTCAGGGGGAAAGAACCGCCCCTTGTTCTGTTTCAGGAACGAGATGGCCTCGGCGAAGAGCGAGGTCTCCCTTTCATCTTCATCATCATTGTCGTCGTCTTTCTTAGGACGCAGGGCGCGCCGCGAGGACCGCGCGTGCTCGATAGCCCCCGCGAAGTCGTCGTCGTCAAAGTCGGCGCGGGGGTCGTAGTAGTTGGGCCCCGAGGAGCCGCCACCGCCGTACTCGGCCGGGTCGGCGGGGCGGGAGTAGGCGTATTCGGAGGACATTGTTGTCTTTTTTTTTTTTTTTTCCTTGTTGTAAAGACGGACTCTTGTGTATGTATAAGGTTGGGGGAGGGAGCTGAAGTAAGATGTAGAACAATTAGACACCGAAGACAGACGGGACGGGAGGTTTAGGTATCGACCGTTGAAACGCCTCCCGTCTCAGGCTTGCGTGTGCTCAGCCCCAATGGAGGGGCCAGGCGCTGTGCTGGACTCCGTACTGAGAGCAGTGCTCTGAGTTGTTTTCCGGCGGGGCTGCGGGGGCAGAATGCATCGATATCTGTCCTATCGTTCGACAGCTTCAACTTCCACAGAGCGCTGGGGACAAAGGGTGGATTGGAGCAGAGAGCAACCTTGGCAAGGGACGGTAGATCGCAGCATCTCTGAAGTGTACGGAGTAGAGGTAGGGAGAGAGCGGGGAGGGGAAGGATGGGGTCGGAGCAGATACTGTACTTGGTGAACCATCAGGTATAATCCCATCCATGGCAAAACCAACCACTCCCTCAAGTTCCATCTCTCACGAAGAGGGTAATTCAAGACCCAAGCCTCAACCCCAGTAATCCGATGATTGTCGAGAAACATCCATTTCACAGCGGTAACCGCGATCCGCGCCGTGCCCCGGCGCTGTAATGTTTCCCGCGTTGCCCGGTCGTAGATGTCAGAACAAGACTTGCTTTGGTTGGGGTTCATGAAGGGAGGGCGGCCTCCTCGTCTTCGTACAGGACAGGAAAAATGAACGACGTCGGCCCGCGCTGGCTCGCCTTGCTTTGCGAGAGCTGGGACGGTGATCATCCAGCAAGGTTAACGTCGCAGGACGGTAGGGGTTCTGGGAGAGGTCGTCGTACATCTGTACAGTATATACACACATACTACTTCTGGTAGCATGATCTCCTACACTTCCAACCGGCTTCAATTCTATCTACCGAGCTCACGGCCCACAAATAGCACTGCGCCAGAAGAACAGGCCAGGCTACAAGGCCTCTCTAAGCCTGCCTGCATATCTCCATCTACCATACCTCCGCAATGCTAGAATCAAAATAAAAACTCAACTCCCAAGAAAGACATGCAAAAAAGAACAAGGAAACTGAACTGCAACGAAGAAGCACCGTACATATGGTACGGTTCTGTGTACAGTACCTCAAAAAAATAATTAAACGAGTAAAAACGGGGGAAAAAGCCAAAACGCTCTGGGTATGGATGGAGGATGACCAGCCTGAATGAATATAACCACATCGATAACCCAGCTCAGCTTTGATCAGGCATGACGCTTCGCGAAGTAAAAACGGAGAGAAGAAATCTTCCAGACGAAATTCAACGGGAAAAGGAGAAAGACGGCACCGCTAAGTTCAATAAATGTTTGTTATCAACAGATGCAAGGGCAAAAAATTACAACACGAACGAAGAGCGCTAATTAAGCACCCTTCGTTGCGCAGTGCCCAGTTCACCAGTCATCGTCGTCATCTTGGTGCCCCTGCATGGCGCTCTGGCGAGCTCTCAGGGCTTCCGCGAGTCCACCGGCAAGACTCGCGTTCGAAGAGCTGTTCGGGGTACCGCGGCCGCTACCGCCAGACGAGTCTTGGGATGCCATGCTGACTGCGCTGTCACGAGGCGCGGGTGGAGGAGCAGGAGCAGGTTTCCGTCCGATGGGTCTCTTCGCTGGAGGCGCCGGTGGTGTCGGCTTGGCCTTCGCCGCCGCGGCGGCAGCAGCCGTGCCGTTCGTTAAGGCGGCGGATTTCGGCGCAGTGGGAGGAGGAGGAGGCGCAGGCTTGGGAGCAGGTGCAACTTGCTCTTCAAGGTAGGCCTCTGGAGCCCAGCCTTGGACGGAAGTTGTCATATTCATACACAGCCACCAGCCTGGAATTGATTAGTCGTTACTCATTGCAGACGAAGGCGACACTTACCATTCCCTTCCTTGGAAATAATCTGGACGATCTCGCCGGCACGTATTGAAAGCTCGTTGGAGCGGTCGCTGGTGAAATCATACAGAACCTTGGCAGTCGGCTTCTTTGCTGGGGGTGCAGCAGGAGGTGGAGGCGGCGGCGCTTTCGCAGACCGCGCAGAAGATGTCGATTCGTTCCGAGTATGAGAGGCCGCAACTGCAGCGACAGGTTGGGGAACAACCTTTGACTGTGCGGCAGCAGCAGGCGCCGCAGTGGACTGCGTAGTCGACTGCGGTAGAGGCTGAGGCTGAGGAGTAGGTCTCGCAGCAGCGGGCTTCGACGGACCACCTGGACGCAGCAGCTTCCCTTTCGTCACCGGTCTTGCAGCAACTTGCTTCGGTCGTGGCGTTGGCTTTGACACTGAGTCCGGCGGCTCGCCAGGCCCAGTGTGGATTGTACCGCTCTTGTAAACGTCATCACGGGGAACGGCAGGATCCTTGATGGCTTTAACAGTAGCCAGCTTCCCTGGTTTCTTGTTGTACTCGATCCTGCATCTTTGTAAGCACTGCTGTTGATGTGAGAGCACATCTGTAACACTTACGTTTCTCCGATCTTCAAATTCAACTGGCCGTGCAAGGCGTTCGTAAGGTGGGTAAAGAACTCGGTCTTGAATACGCAGCTGATGAGTGGATCTGGCTCCTGTTGAGCGCCGACGACAATAGAGAACCAGTCATCTTTGAGGTTGGAGGTGCTGACAGTCTTGATTGCACCGACAGGGATTGTACGCTCCGATGAGATGACCAGCTGGTTATTGACAATGTTTTGCACCACAATGTAGACATGCCTGTTTGTCTGGTGAAGTGTTAGTTAAGCAATAACTGTCAACGATATATATATAAAACCTACCAAAACCAGAATACGTGGCGAAGGCTTGCTGGAACGTCCGAATTTGGAAACCAGGATCTCGCAACGGCAGGAGAAGAGAACAGGATCCGATCCTGAATAATATAGTTAGGTCTCGTCCAAGCGAAGACAGTGACAGGGAACTCACCAATGCCAGCACCGGTGCGGATCATCTCTCCAGGACCGCCGTTGTTACCAACACCAATATAGTCACCCATGAATCTGCGAGAGCCCAGCAGACTCATCCTTCTGCGTTCCTTCTTGCCTTGCAGCACTTTGTGGCCTTGGTCACGAAGCTTGATGTATTCAAGACCACCAGTGGTACGACGCCAGAAACGTTGAATGCGAATTGCACATTCGGTGCGATACCGAAGGTAGTTTCTCCAAGCGCGCTGGATCCTGATAGCCATGTTGTGCCAGTAGCGGTCTCGCATGTGTTCCAGGGCAAACAGCGTCTCGGGAGTCTTGATAAACGCTTTGGTGACACCTATCTGGTATTCTTCGGCGGGGATACCGGTGTCCTTCAAGATCTGCCGAGCACCAGACTCCGCATCCCCAGTCCAGATATAGTCGCCTGCGTACGACGTCTTTGGTGAAAGGAGGTAGAAACGCTCCACAAACTTATCGAAGGTCTGACGGTACGCAAACCCTGCACGTCGGATACGCACGTTCTCCTGAAGACCAAGGTACTTGATTTGATGTAGGACGTTGGCCTCGTTGTACTCCTTCGGAGATTTGTTTTCATTCGGTTTGATAGTCCGGATGTAGGATGGCTGACATTTCATCAATGTCGTCACCAGATCGTTTGCCGAAGCCTTGATCTTATCACCAGCAGTAGGCGGCCGTCTCTTGTCATCCTGGTTGACCTGGTTGGGGAACAGTGTATGAAGGAAACTGTTGGAGCTTGATTCGATAAGGTTGAGTAGATCCTTCAATAATTGATCCTTGTTCTTGTCGGTCATGCCTTCGACAGTGTAGGTGACATCTCCGGCATAGTGTTTAATGATAAACTGCCCCTGGCGATTTTCGAAGTTCGGGTTCTGCGAAAGGAAGTTGAGTCTCCCCACGAATGTCTGGTCTGCAGCACTGGAATCCGCATGGGCAGTCGCACAAGCGTCGTTCAGCGCGGCGAACACACCAGGTGGCCGCTTGTCTTCGATCAGCGAGCACACAACCTTATTGTCGAAATAGCTAATGGGCGTCCACTTGATCTGCTCGCGAGCATACTCCTCCTGCTCGGCTTTCAGAGTCAACTGAATGAAAATCTGCTGGAGTTTCTCGTTGACGTAGTTGATACAGAGCTGCTCGAAAGAGTTCCTCTCGAAGATTTCAAATCCGTAGATATCAAGGATGCCAATGGAGGTTGCAACAGCCCCTTTGGCCGTCAAAGAATTGTTGACACGCTCAACAATCCAATCGAAGAGGTTGAAGTAGATAGCCTTGGCAAGAGCATCCCGGACGGCGGTGGCTTGGACAGTGTTCAGCGGGACCTCGTAGACGGAGCCCCTGCGACCTCCACGAGCAGTCTCCATGATTCGCAAAGTGAGCGCCTTGTTCACCTGCGCAGGATCCACCTCGAGGAGGTAGGCGACAAAGTCGACGACGGACTGGTCCGTGATCGACGCGTTGCTCGAGTCGTCCTCGACAAACTGGATATTCCCAAGCCATAAAATAGCAGCCAGCATACGGAAGACGCTATCCTGTTCAGCTTGGCTCATACCAATGATTCTCATCGCTTCGAGGGTATCTTTGAAATCAGCAGCATCGTCGACGCCAGGGACATCGAAACATTTTGAACGGCTCGTATAGACATAGGACTGCGGTTGCTGCACGCCGAAGTTGTCTGGTTTCGACGTTAGCCTACATCAGGCTGCAAAAAAAGACCAGGCCCGCTTACCTCTGTACTCCTGCGGGGCAGCCTTTGTGAACTGGTAAAAAATGTGGAAATTTCGTTCGTTCGTGATCTGACCGACCACCCTCGATTTCTCGAGGAGATAGTTCGTGATGTTCGCTCCAACGGGTTCGCCGTTGGCGTTGAATTCCAACTCTAGATACTTTCCAAAGCGCGACGAGTTGTTGTTCCGCAACGTCTTCGCATTTCCAAAAGATTCGAGAAGCGGGTTGGTGGCCAACACCATGTCCTTCGTCTGTTGGATGGACGAGTCGCTCCCTCCGGAGACACTCGCAATATATTGCATTATCCGCTTTGCCGCTTCCGTTTTGCCGGCACCCGACTCGCCGGAGATGATCACACACTGATTCTCCTTGTATGATTTCATGTTGTAGTAGGCCGACTCTGCCACCGCGAAGACATGGGGAGGGACTTCGAGACGGTTCTTCCCGCGGTATTTCTGGAGGACTTCGTCGGTGTAGATGCCCACTGCGACGGGGTTAGCACGATCTGTAAACCACATATGGGAGCTCAGGAGCACTCACAGTCTCGAAACGGATTGACTGATACCAGCACATGGCCGATATACGTCTGTCAAAACCGCGTCAGCCTGGATTCATGCCAGAAGCGATGACTCGCGACCCTTATAGGGAGCACCTACATAGATCTCGCCATGTTCAAAGCGGATCTTCAAGTTGTCGTTGATGGCCTCGTTCGAGATCTTGCTGAGCAGCGTCAGATCCGAAACACCAATCTCCTTCTTCTTGGTGGACTCGAAGGTGGCCTTCTTGACTTGGGGCTTTCCCCCGCCGTCGCCAGCATCGGCCGTTCCTTTGGAGCGACCGAAGCGACTCTTCTTCTCACCACCAGCAGGGCGTCGTGATTGACCCTGGACATTAAGTGCGCAGTTAGTAGCAATGCCACGGGTGCGGGGGTGCATGAACTTACCATCTTCTATTAACCCCCCGGGGCGCAAACTCACTGCCAAATCTGACCTATCAGTTCCACGTTGTTATCTCCTGAATGCACCGCAACAGGAGAGACAGGACAGGTCTGTGGGAAACAGCTGCTCATGAAAGTCTCATAACAGGTGTCAGATGGCACCCACGACGCCAGAGCAGCAAAAAGGAGAAATCTCGCTGTGCAAAGAGAGAGTGAGGTGAAACTGCTGCTTCCGGAGTCACCGTCAGGCGCTCCCACGCCCACTGACAGGCGATGCGGCGGGCGGTGGGCGGCTACGCCACACGTGTGGCTCCGGGGGCTCGGGGGGTCGGGCGGACAACGCGCAATCCGCCGGCTTGCTCGGCTGTTCCTGGCCTGCGCGACTTTTTTTGCTGCCTTGGCGGCGGCTCAGGGTAGCATGAGAGCAGCTCAATACGTCATCTGTGCCTTTGTGGACTGCATTTTCAAATCTGATATTAATTCTGCTTTTTTTTGCTGCGCGTACAGGTAAACGCGTTAGTTATACAAAAGAAGCCGTTGGGCACACAGGGGGCACCAAGTGGAATCATAATATGCCTTCAAATTGAGGCTATATCATTTTAGAACAGACCATTGCAAACTAACCATAGAGATACCTATAGCTTCCGCTAAGCTTAAGAATACAAATGCTATTCCTTGATTCCTCAATACCCCTGTTGATCGTTTCTTGTTGAGGTAGATTTACTGATAAGATGTATATCTGCAAAACCTCGCAAATCCCTCTAGACACAGGAATGCATGCAAATAAACAGAGAGCTTCAACAACCTAATGTACAATACTTACTCGCAGACACGATCCTCTTCCCAGAATCCCAGAATCCTCCTTGCTGTTTCGCTGTCAAAGTGGTCCATCATGAGAGCCTGTCCCTCCCGTGTCCTGACAGCACGACTCAATGCGGGCAATGACGGGAACAAATCACTCAAGATATTGGTGTCGGTCTCCGAAAGCGGATGATACGGAGCTGACGTCGTGACATGGGCCAGCAGTGATGTGGGAAGAGACGGAGTCGGGTTCAGCTGGGGTGCATCCGCGAGACCGTTTATGTATTCCTGGATCGAGGGCAGGAACGCAGCAGAGTCTGGGACAGGGATTATTGGGATTGAGACGGACAGGGAATTTAGAAGACTAAATTGATAGATGGACATCAGCACATGATCGGTGAGCATAACCCATGACTTGCACGTATGTCTGTGCGTGTACGTACAGCGCTTGGACATCTAGGAGTCCACCCAGGTTGCATCTCCCACTTGCGCTGGTGTATGCTTCTTCGGAGAGGAGGAACGCAACGGCAATATCTCGACCACCTGTGGAGGTGGAGAAATGTTGTAATCTGCTGGTGGTGTCCTGCCTGTTGGGAGCCTGGAGGGATGAGGGTGTGAGGAGAACCACGCGAAGCTCTTGCTGTCGCCGGCTGCTGGGTATATCAAAGACGAAGTCATGTGTCTCGAGACGTGACTCTGCAGTAGATCGTCAATGGAGTTGTAAGTCAAGCAGGGATGGACAAAGACCTCGAAGGCTCGTCTCTGATGCCGACGTTAGAATGGGCCCGAGCACCCTCCAGACTGGGCGATTTCGTAGAGAGGAGCAGAACATAGTATCTCAAAAGCTTGCTGTTAATGACACGTTTGATTTTTAAGTAGCCCTATAATCTGAGAGTCCTGTGGTGATGTACGTACAGTAGACGCTCTTTAAATCATCGACAGACAACACTGTGGAGAGGAGATCTGGTTCGTTCATATTGTTCATACCGTTAGCTGCCGCTGTCATGGCCCTATATATATATGCAGGAGAACAAAAGCGTAACATTGAACAACCAAACATCAAAACACCATGTCATCCACAATGATATGCACCATTCCATGAATATGGGGAGGGGTATCTAGAGAGAAAATTGTCTATGCTCGATCACATAATTCGCTAGATTCATATTATCGAGCAACCCCGGGAACCACGGGTTTTTATATCTTATGAGCTCTTGGATTCTGGTTTAGTTGTACCAAATACTCCTTGTATCAACGAATTCAGCGATGACTTGCCCGCTGAGGACTGCGACTCCGGGGAGCCTTGAGTTGCCTTGCCGGCAGACTGTTGAGGCGCGGGCCTTTCCTCATCCTTACCAGATGAGACATATGATGAAAGGCGCGCGAACCAGCTATGCGCCTTTGCTTCCTCTTCCTCCTTCTGTTCTACCTCCCAGATTTCACGTGGCAAAATCCTCTTCGAGTTCGAGGATTTCTTGCCCTCCTGGGTCTTCGCCTTCAGCTCCATGAGCTCCTTCTCCAGGGCAACCAAGGCCCTGCGGGCAGCCTTCTCTGACTGCTCCAGTTCAGCTAATCGGCCCTCCACATCTTCCCTCCGGGTTGTCTCCTTCCGTCTCGATCTCCACGACTCGAAAACGATCAATCCACCAGCCACCAAAAACAGGAACGCCTCACTGATGAAGTTGGCACCAGTGTCAATGGCCTTCGACTCTGATAGTGGTCGAATGTGCGGTTTCGGTACTGGTTTCGCAGCCTCGAACGCGGCCTCTTTGGCTTTCGCAGCAGCCGCTTCTTCCGCTTTGGTCTCGGCCTCGGTTTTGACAGTCGGGACGGTGGGCTGGAGTTTCTTCACTTCGGCTTCTGCGGCTCGCTTTGCGGCTTGCCTTTCAGCAGCAGTGGAATCTCGAAGGAGGCCTAATCGCATACGCATGTCCACTCTGTGGAGGGCCTGTGCGAAGGAGACGCAGAGACGCCTGAAGCGTTCATGTTCGCGGGCTTGTGCTTTGATTTGATTCTCCACATGGTCAGCATGTCAAGTTTTATTTCCGCAAGCTAGGCGCCATGACATACAGCGATGGGTTTCGAGAGTGTGCGGATAAGCAGAGAGGAGAGTTTCAGGGTAAGTGACATTGTTGGATACGTATATCTGGATCGTCTCTCTAGTCGCTTGGCGGGGCCGATGGTGAGAAATGAGAGCTCTCAGGGGAAACCTAGAGGGCTTAGAAGGAGTAGTCCTCCATAGACTGCAGCCCGAGGAGCGCTGCTTGTCCTTAATAATCGTGCAATGGCGAATTGACACAGAACGAGCCCCTCAGCCTTCCCTCTATCCGAAGTCACCGTAAGGCATCCAAAGCCTAGGAATCATCTAGCCTGGGCTTAGCAGCTCCGCTGCGTTCTTAGTGTCCACTCCACTGTGACACTTGTCCAGCGACTCCACTGCGGTGGACGGCGTCAACCCGTGCTGGATGATGTAAGCCGCGGGCGTGGCCGCCTTGTTGTTCCGGCTCCGGATCCCGTGTTTATTCGTTTCCTCTTTCAGCAAGCGACGGCTGCCAGCCGTCAATTATTCCTACGGAGTGTATTCTCTCCACAGGCCCATTTCAAGGCTGCGCAGAGCTGTCGTAGCGTCACGGTCGTTGATGGTTGTGTTTATGAATACTTTTCTACGGGCTTTGCATTTGGTAAGCATACCCTGTTGCGCTACGATGTTCTTTTTCATCTTAGGCCACCTTCGGGTGTTGATCCTCTTGGTCGCGGACATTTTCTGAAACTGACCGCAACAGGAGTAACGACTCGAAACCTGCGCTCTTAGAATACCGAACTTTTTGATATATTTGTTCCGCGCTGCCATAATTTACGACTTTAACGACCTCTCTGCACTGCATTTCTTGATTCCCATGAACGTCCGCACAGGTTCCGCACGAGTCGCGATACGTTGAGACGAGTCGAAGACCCTACCTTGTCGGGGGGAGCGATGGAAGCTTTGTCGCCCCTATCCACAAATCTTCCAGTCAAACCAAAAGCAAACGTGAATCGAGTAAAGCCTGGCCAGGAGGCGGCGGCTGCCGCAGCTGCCCAAAAGGCAGCGCCTCCTAAACACCAGCACCATGCGCGGCCGCCTCCGCCCGTTGTCACGGAACCAGGCGAAGATGGAGAGCGATATGCAACCGGTCCATTCCTGGGGAAGGGTGGCTTTGCTATTTGCTACGAAGGGAAGTTGCTGCGCAATGGCCGTGTATTCGCCATGAAGGTGGTGAAATCGGAAATGAATCAGAGGAAAATGGAAGAGAAGGTTCGGGAATGCGCAAACAAAAACAAAAGGGAAATGAAAACAATTGACCGAGTTTTAGTTTCGAACAGAGCTCCAGATCCATTCGAAGATGCGACATCCGAACATTGTCCAATTCCATCGTGCGTTCGCATTTGAGAACAACACTTATGTCGTTCTGGAGCTTTGCCCCAACGGATCCGTCATGGACATGGTCAAAAAGAGAAAATGCTTGAGTTTACCCGAAGTTAGACGGTTCATGATCCAATTATGTGGGGCGGTTAAATATATGCATAAGCGGAATGTCGCGCATCGAGACTTGAAGATGGGCAATCTGTTCCTGGATCACAATATGAACATCAAAGTCGGTGATTTCGGATTGGCGGCAATCATCCTCACGGAAAAGGATGAGAGTCGAAGGAGGACCCTGTGCGGCACGCCCAACTATATTGCCCCGGAAGTCATTGATAAAAGCAAGGGTGGACACACACAGAAAGTAGATATATGGTCATTGGGCGTGATATGGTGAGCTCTCGTCTCCTACAAGGTTCGATGGCCAGCACACTTACCGAAATTACAGTTTTGCAATGCTTACCGGGTATCCTCCTTTTCAATCAAAGACCCAGGAAGAGATATACAAGAAGGTCAGGAATTTGAGCTACGTCTGGCCTAGCGAGTCGGAATGTGGAAATTACATACCAACAGAAGCCAAGACGTTGGTCAGCTCGTGTCTCAATTTGTCCGAGGACGAACGCCCTGAGCCTGATGACATTGTCGAACATGATTTCTTCAACATGTATAACGGTTGTATTCCGCGACAGCTGGATCCAGAATGCCGTCTTAGCAAGCCTGTTTGGCTGAAGGCAGAAGATCCTCGTGGAGATCGCATTGCCACAGGCTACAGCTTAGCTTACGATGAGAAGTATATGGGGAAAGCTGCGCACATAAACGATCCCGATGAGCGTTATCTGTTCTGCAAGGACCAATTTTTTGCCGAATGCGGTGTGGGCAGAAAGCCTGACGGATCAGTGCGCAAGGCCGTGGGAAAGAACTGCTCCAAGTCCGCATACGCTGAGTGCGCCGTAGAAGATGAAAGAGGACTTCAGCCGATAGTCCCTTTCCCGGACGGCTTTGTCTACAAATACCCTCATGATCCAGACGGAGACTGGAGTGTCGCCAGCGTCACATCCCGAGAAGAAAACAGTCTTGAGACCCTTACAGATGATAGCTATGGTTCGGATATACGCAGTGGATCTCTGAGAAACGACCCAGCAACTCTAGCCAGGACACAAGCTGCTCTTGCTGCTGCACAACTTCGGCGACTGGAGACACAGCCGCAAAGTCATGCCGCAATGCTCCGGCAACAAGCTCTTCCAGTTCGTCCTTCTACTAGAAAAGTTTCAGCGGGCCGTGGCCCGCAGACAACAGCTCGACCACCTGAAGCGATGGTCAGACCAGATCCAGAGGTAGCTCCTGCCGCGGCGTCGCCTCCAGGAGGGCTGGCTGAGCCTCCTATCCGCCCGCGGCGCGGTGTTGCCCCGTCATATTCTGCGTCTTTCCGAGATTTAGATAGGATTGTTGCCGGACCAATGCCCAAGTCAAGCAGTGTTCCAAGCGGGTTGATGGTCGGAAAAACTCGCTCGCAATCGAGGAGACAGCTTGAAGCAGCAAATCAAGCAAAGCCCCCTGCGCCGCCCGACGTGTCTGAGGGAGTTGAGCCGACTGCGGCACGCCCGTATCCAGACAAGGAACAGTATCAACGTAGACCTTCTGCGACACAAGCAGAGGCTCCCGTTCCATCCAAGGAAAAGGAGAATGAAAAACCAGCCTCACGCGGAAAGACATCGGCCGAGAACCAGCAACCGACAGAAAATGCCGAAGATAATCCTCATCGGATGATACGTGGCAAGTCAGTTTCATCAGGAAACAAGCCGCGCTCGACCCTAGGTCTGAGTCCGCTCATCCATCCCGATGAAAAAGCTGAACTTCTGCAAGGATCCTCACCTGAGGATGTGGTTAAAGATATAAAAGTCCTCCTCACAAACCTGGCACCTTACCCATCCACTCGTCGCCGCCACCAGCCGCCGGCTAAGAAAACGCCCCATGCCTACGTCATCAAGTGGGTTGACTATACCAATCGGTATGGAATTGGATACGTGCTGGATGATGGGAGCGTTGGATGCGTTTTCAAAGCAGAGAACGGCCAACCGGCAAGCGGCGTCGTGGTGAGGGACGGCGAAAGACACATCCGTCGCAAGGTCCGCTGCCTTGAAAAACGAGACGGAGGTGGATATGTCTATCCTGAAGCTAATCAGCTAGTTCCCCAAAACGGCAAACCAGTAGAATTTTACGAGCTCTGTGACGATGGTCCTATTGAAAGTCGAGGTATCCGAAGGGTAATGGTACACCCTTCCGTGTTCGAGGTTAAGAGTTCCAGCAACGGCTCTGGAGGCTCTGGAGTGAGGGTTCGAACGGATGCCGGAATTGAGTGTGCGAGATGCGAAGCGGAGAAAGTCAAACGGGTCAAGCTCGTAGACCAGTTCGGGAAATACATGATCGGTTCTTTGGGCAGACATGGTGACGAAGAACCTCTGGACGAAGATGTGCTGCCAACTAGCAGCTCCGGTCACTATGTCAAGTTCTATCAGCGGCTGGGAAATGTCGGTGTTTGGGGATTTGGGGATGGTGCTTTCCAGGTAAGCGATTCCCGTGAACATCCTACAAGCCAGTTTGTTAACACATCTTTTAGTTTAATTTCCCCGACCACACAAAGCTGGTCATCTCCCATGGAAGGACCCGAAACTCGTCACCGTGGATAGACTTCTACCACCTATCCCCTTCTGCAGCTCGTTACCTTGCTGCCAAAGGCAAGATGCATCCCTCTGGGTTCGATACTCGCGCTGTGGCCTCTGATGAAGCGGCAAGTTTCCTTGCTATCGCAAGCTCCTCTCCCTCGAACACCGCTGAAGAAAAGCTTCGTGAAATCCTCGATGCAAACTCGTTCATGCAGAAGATTGATTTTGTGAAAGAGGTCCTGAAGGGCTGGATTAAATGGGGACGACTAGGAGGACGGCCACCACCATCAGCTAATGAGGACAATGGCCATGTCCACCATCCATCAGAGGTCTTCTGGGAAGGGCCCCAAGAGCGTCTGTCCGCTGCGGGAAACGCAGGCAAGTTCGTGTGGGTAACCGTCGGTGCCCCAGGAGGCGACGGAGAGTACATCTCTATCTCTCTGAAGCCAGACCAAGAACAGGGACAAGAAGGAAAAATGAACTCGAGGCAAGAAATGGAAGTGGAAGCGTTCAGAGAGAGGCTAAAGGCGTTGGGAGGGAGAGGCTAGCCTGGATGGCTGTGTAGGCGATAAGTACCTATCTTGCGTCTGACAGCGAGGATTCCTTTTTTGGGTGTTTTCAGGGTTGGATTCTCAATATATCTCTTACGTTGCTCATGGTTTTCTCTGTATAGTCAGTTATGGTTGGGCGAAATACGGGAATCGGACGTAGGCGTTTGTACCTACGTAGTCTCCTTCGGAGTCGAAATGGAATTGATGACTTACGATGTTGCCTATTCTGATATCCCAAGACTAATTGAATCCGTGCTGGATCATGCTTCCAATATGGGCCTCGTTCTTCAACCAGTCATTGTTATGATCTGAGGTACGGAAGGACAGGAGCTGCTGGCAGCGGTTGCTTCCTGTAATAGATTCTGTATGTTGGGGGCATCGTTTCCAATAGTGACGAGACAGCCATTCCTGCTTTGACAATTGAAATTTGTGATGCTTGCCGCGTCAGCTGAAGACCAGGGGAAAGAGAAGCGTTGAGAGACAATGAACAGAGTCATTTGAATAAGTAATGCAACACGGAGATTCTTGGGTAAGCTACCTCACAGCACACCCGAGATCTTATCTCTTGCCCTCGATAAGCCCTTTGGGTCGACCGTACGATGCACGTGACAGTACATGATCTAGCGTTGTTGTGATGACAAATTAAACCAGTTTGTTTGTTTCAACCTCGCCGAAGTTGCTTTAGGCGTAGATTGTTTCTTGCTAGCATTATTTCACTGCTCTTGTTGCATGAATGCAAGATAATTGACTGATCACGCCATTCACACCCCTGCCCCTCAACTTCCGCGGGGTAGAGCTGACTGATAACGGGTCATCCCAAGCTTAGTCTGTATTATTAGGCACGTGCTGCGCGGTTCCTCGAGTACATTTATAATTGCCAAAATTGCTGATCTTCTTGCCTATTTATCGTCAGTTGCAACACTGACTGAGGTGCTGTACATCGTACTCCAAGTACTTTAGCTCAGCTGTTTCCAGCATATTCTGGACTTAGCTGGTTTTTGATCCCTCTTCATAGACCGAGAGATTATTGTTGGCGGCTTTCAGCAGTTGAAAGAAAATGGGAGAAGCACCGCTTGCACAGAAGGAGCACTTGCTCATTTTGATGCCGTACGATGAGCCAACAGACGTGATAGAGGACATTCGGAAAACATTCCCGCACATCGAGGTCACCTTCTACCGGCCGCAAAATGGCCCTGGTGGTGATCGATCTCTTGCTGGGTCTCTAGTTCCGAAAGGTTGGATCTTTCTCTTCTTATTTCCTAGGTCCCGTGGATCCTGTTGCATGAAGCTCATTTGAAATGTTTCTGAAATCGTCCCCTCGAAGTTTTCGATACCTACTTCTTTAACCGATGAATGTCGCTGATATGGTCTATAGAGCTCTGGCAGAAAGCAACTATCCTTGCCACGACGTGGTATATACCGAACCCTGAAGATGTTCCGAGGTATGCACACGCCCGATCGTCGTGTGTAAGACGGTCGTATTGAGAGTTGATGTCTTGTCTCTAGGTTAAAACTTCTCCATACGCTCTCTGCAGGCGTCGACCACCTCGTAAATCATCCAATTGTTACGGAGACCAACATTACCATCACCACGAGCTCTGGAATTCACGGGCCGCCTATCGCAGAATGGACGGTGATGAACTGGCTCGTCGCGTCGAGGAAATACAATTTGACTTACGAGGCCCAGAAGGAGCACAAGTGGGTTGAACACAAGGAATTTCTGGGATCGTTGCAAGATCAGGTCGGGAAGAGAGTCGGCATCCTTGGTTATGGAAGCATAGGACGGCAAAGTAGGCCTCATTTGACCCTGGGATGATATCTTTTTCTTTTCTTATTAACATCTATGCAGTTGCACGTGTCGCCGTCGCTCTCGGTATGAGCGTCTACGCTTATACTGCCTCGCCCCGTCACACACCCGAGTCGCGTCGTGATACGGGATACATTGTCCCTGGAACAGGGGATCCGGACGGCACACTACCTGTCTCCTGGCACCATGGACGAGACAAAGCGTCCCTTCACTCGTTCCTCTCCCTCGATCTGGATCACTTAGTGGTCTGTTTGCCGCTCACTCCAGAGACCACTCACCTCCTGGGCGCCGAGGAATTTTCCATTCTCTCATCGCACTGCACGCGCCAGGGACGCAAGCCGTATCTGACCAACATATCACGGGGCAAGATTATCGACCATGACGCGCTCATTGCCTCTCTAAAGTCCGGAGAACTGAGCGGAGCAGCGTTGGATGTCACTGACCCAGAGCCCCTGCCTAAGGACCACCCGCTGTGGGACGCACCGAACCTGCAGCTCAGCCCGCACATCAGCGCGCTTGGTATCGAATATATCCCACGGTCTCTGGATGTACTGAAGGTGAATCTGGGCCGAATGGAGAGGGGAGAGAAATTGATAAACGTCTACGAGAGGAGAAAGGGATACTGATTTCCCCCTCGCGTGCTGGTTCTCGGTGCTGCTCCCTTCCATGACAATCCATTGCAGCGTGCTCATTTTCTTTCTTTTACAGAAGGAGAGGACGAGATATTATCAAGGAATCGCAGAAGAACAATCACGTCGAGAGAAGATGAGCAACCATTTACTGATCATTTGATGTCTTTCCTTTGCAACACAAGATATGTTCCTGTCTCCTCCGGGGCATGAGCAAGGAGCGCATCATCAACGCCTAGGAGTTGCCTGCAGCGTCCATGCCTGCTCAGAACCTTTACAGTTTCATTCCTCATGTCCATCTTTTCTTTCCTGGCTTCTGTAGCGAACTTCCTTTCTGAATACATAAACTGATAGAGAAGATTGCCAAACAGGATAGCTAATCTAGTCTAACCTTTTAATGGACTTACCCTCTATTACATCTATCGCGGCTTTCGCTGCATCGCGATATAAAGAGCACTGACAGTGTAGTTTGCTTGTTAACTCACTGAGATGATTCTGGAATCCTCATCTGATCGAAATAATGCCCTTTACAAGTTCGTGCCATTTGTAATTCCCTTCTTATTGTTCACATAGGTATAAATTCGGCAATTTTGTTTTATCAGATAAAACTACATTGAATTCCCGAACAATGATTAATAATTATGTAGTCCTGAGTCAGAGGCCAATACTCATACACTTCCACTTGAAGCCAGCTTCCCAAAAAAAATCCGAAGAAATCGAGAAGCCAGACCAAATTCAGAACGTCGTAAAACATACCCTCGCAGTTTCCTCCACCAACACGCCGACAACACCACATCCAACAATGATCCAGGTCCACGGATTCTTCAGCTCGCACAGCCCGGGCCAGAAGCTGTGCTTCGTCCGACGCCATTCCTGCAGCTGCTCGTACTTGTGCGGATCCTCCGCCTTGTAGCGCCGTTCCTGGCTTGCTTCGTTTTCCTTGTCTCCGCCGACGTGGCGGAGGAAGATGCAGTTGGCCAGGGGGCCCAGGAAGGTCGCGGGATGGAATGGGCCGGTGGAGCAGAGGAGTGGAAAGGAGAGGTGGACGAGAGTGTCTCCGAGGTAGCTGAGGACATGAGGTCAGTATCTAATATGAAATATTGCAGGAGTTATATAACCAATTGATCAAAGAACGCAGCTATTAAAGGTCATAACTTACTTAGGATGCCTCACAATGCTCCACACGCCCTCGCGGCATAGATCAGTACGCTCCTCTCTGTGAGATTCGAGCTGCACATCCGCCAGCACCTCCAGGGCGAATCCCGCGCTGAACAGCCCGACGGCCAGTGTCCGGCGCAGGCACTCTTGCTCCGGCGTCAGAGAAACAGTCGTATGCGGCATCCGGAACGGGAGTGTGAAGGACAGAGTGATGACGGTCAGGAAAGCCGCCTCAGGGAGGAACTGGGTGAAGAACGTCCTGTTCCAGAACCCAGGCTGCTTCTTCAACTCCTCGTACCGCGGATCCTCCCTGCCCCTGGCGATGCTCCTCGACGCGATGTGGTAGAACAGCCGCAGTCCCCAGGCGGTCACACCGCCGAGGAGCACCTTCTGCGTCCAGGACAGGGCGTTCCAAGCGACGTTGAAGCTGATATTGCCGTAGTACATGGTGCGCCCGACGGCGCTCCACCAGGCGTTGATGACCTGGCCCGACGGCCAGAACAAGTCCTTGACCTCCACACGGCCCGTAGCTCGAGAGACAACATACGCGGCAATCGAGAGGCCAGAGTGCAGTGCGAATGAGGGCAGGATCGTGGATCTCAGGATACCGACATCCCCTGGGGTCACTGGGAACGGGGAGCTCTGAAACGGGCTGTCCAACCCGTCCTCGACCATGGAGGATAGATCTAAGATCTCCATCCTGGATTCGTTTGTGAATTGGAGCGGGAAGAGCCCATTCCGGTGAGGACGTCTGGAGACTTTTGAGGTGGAGGAATGGGGATGGTTGATGTCAGGATTATGTAACATCAACATGGTATGGACACACCTCCCTACTTAGGTCTGTCCACTGTCTGACAACCAGTTTGAAGAAACCCAAGAGAATTTATTTTGTTTCTTATCTGTTCATATCGAAGGGAGCGTAGGAAGGTTTTCGAATTCAGGATGTCGGTCGGGCTGGTTGTTCTGTAACCATTGTCAAACCAAGTAGTCAATCAGAATGATAAGAGCTCCTTCCGGCTTCCGAAGTCCTAAACATACCTTTATGTCCCCATAAAACTTTGCCATTGGTCGTTCTATGTAGGTGTCTTCCTGAACGTAAGCAGGAAGCAATCTCCATCTCATTATGCTTCCGTTCTAAGGCTGTGAATGTTGGCTCCTCAGAAAACCAAGAAGATAGCCGATAATAGTCACGATTAGAAGCATCGACTTCAACTAAAGCTACAAAGAACATATACATTCACAACGCGATCCTGGAAATGATTAGCTGTATCCAAGTATAATAGCCGGATCGGACAAAAGTACTTGACGGACGGAATTACCCCGCGAGACCCCAAGTTAGTGGCGCGGGGAACGATTGGTAGCCATGGGGGGAAGATTTCCAACCAAGTCAATCAATGCTTGCTGTTGGAATCGGGCCTGTGATTCTGGTTTGCTTGACGCAAGCTGGATGTCCAAATATACTAGATTATTGTCTGCGGCTTAAGATATGGGCCTCATATTTCTAGTTCTCAGAAATGTTTCAGTTTAGCCAATCATTGAACAGCACACCATCTTGCATACAAATCAGGTGTACGTTCGGAATTTTATCCTATAGCCAATGACTTCATATGATCCCTTGTCATAACAGCTCTGCTATGTCTGGAACGCGTAACTGATCAGTGTTTTGCTGCTTTAACAGCTAACTCGTGCAATAATTCTGTTCAATTCCACACAAAGACCCGCTAAGGCGTTTCATAGGCGCCAGAACCATCTGGTGCGATGGAGTAACAGAGTTCATCGAAATCGTCGCCCCCGGACGCGTAGACTTACTTCCAAACGCGTGTCGTACACGCTGATGAAATAGCCTGTTGCCGTGATCGTGACTGAGAGCGATTCGGAGGTCGCCTTGTTCGTACAGTATTCATTCCGGACCATGTTTCTACTGTAAGCTGTTAGTGTGCTAGCTCCACTATTGACTTGGCAAATAATGAAGAAAACATAGTTTTTACCTTGAATATTGCGAGTTTCTCCAGACAAGAGTCACAACTAAATCTTATAACTGGTAGAAGGTTAGGGTGTGGCTTTTTCTACAATTCCAAGTGCATGCGATATACAAAGCTGCTTATTTCTGCCGTGTAGGGGTTTATCCCAACGAGTCCTGAACGGGGATATCTTTATATTCCGAGAATAAGCAATTGGCTCGAAGACATTCAGTGGTAATCTACGGTTATTACTTGAGATTAGCCCCTGGAAGAGATAGTGGTCTTAGGGGAGTCCTAACTAAAATTTAGGTCGGAATCAGGGGTTTTCTTCAGCTAAACCTTAACTGTTGCAGTACGCTAACAGTCACGTCCATTAGGTTAAACTAAAGGGGATAGTAGTGGAGGGTATCATGCTAGGCTCTTACTGGTGCATCCCGTAGCAAATTAGCAACATTGCATCAAATTTTTTTTTGTTTGAACTGACCATGCCGGGCTCAGAAGTTAATGGGCCCGTTCACCAGGAGAACGATCTTATGTCCATTTGTAAATGGATTTACATAGACAGGGAATCAGTGCCTGGACCTCGCAGTCTTATCTCTTTTGTATTGCACATGACAGAGTTCTTCGTATCTGGATCATGTCAACATGGAGATGGGGCGACTGAGGAAGTTCGACCTGGATATAGATCTATCAAGACAGATATATAAGGGGTCTATCATCACAGAACTTAAAGTCTCACCCTAGGTGGTTGGAGGATATGATAATGTAGAGAACAATCGTCAACACATTGTGTATCTTGTACTCGTCACAGTGCGACGAGAATCAAGATTCGAGCTTTCAACCCACCTACCACGCTCCATTCTACATCACTTCAACACCGAATACCTCCACTCAAGGATGATATCAAATAAAGGGAAAAAAGAATAAAATTGAAATAAACATGCAGCAGCCGGGATTCGCTGGTGGTCACCCACCCAACTACTAACCGGCCGGCGTGTGGCTTAAGTACGGCTGAGCGGACGGGAAGCCCTGTTTTCCACACCCTATGGCCGCATGTACTCTTCCCTGCTCTAATGTAGTATATAAGGGTGAGAATATGCTCCAACTTCCAGCAAGGAGTAGTCCCAGCGGTTTTGAAATGAGAAAGCAGGTACTGAGGGTTGGTGGTTACCATCTAGGCGGGAGGGTATCGAGTTGACGAGATAAGGGATAAACCGATTCATCATAGTGAGACCAACAAAAGAATCTCGCTTTTGACGCTTTTGACGCAAACGCAACATACTTGACAGTTGGTGGACGCGGAGGGCTCGGACGTTATACCTTGGCTGGCCAGTCGCGGGGCTGGGCATCTGGTCCTGATTGTTTGTTCCGCGTCGCATTCTGGTCAAACTGGAGACCTTTCTACGCCACCTGCATCCTGTGGCTGTGAAGAAAGCACCATAGTGGGCGATGTTTTGAAGTCTGTGGACGTCTGTCGAGCTATATATCAGTGCCGCATAATATCCCATTCGAGGTTGTCGTACTGTACAAGCAGCCCTTTGGTCTTAGTGTAAACGTGCATGTGTCCTGACAAGTACAATCAGTAAGTAGTGTGTAATGCATTTCCAAATTTGCTGAGGACGGTGCTGGGTGTCGAGTTGCAGGTAATGGAACTGCTAAGTGTGGACCACAATGGAGAGGTTGTGGAGGAGGTAGTTGAGAAGGTGACGCTGACAAGGCAAGTCGCGAAGTGAGGCAAAGGTACAGTATCTAACAGGATATGGGAGGTTTGATTAATTGCTTTCGTTTTATTACTTTATATACATCAGTGATAATGACAAAGTAAATGAAATGTTGATGGATTTCCTCGTATCATCCACTTTTGTTGTACGGAAGACACTGAGCTGTCCATGACTGGCCATTAAACATCGTAATCTATGTGCCATCTCGCCGTGGAAATACATTCCCATAATTTGATAACTATCCTTCGATGCTCAAACATCACGTCTCTCATCAATCGCGATAATGATCGCAATAGCTAGAGCGAATATTGTCATTAAGACCTGCACAGCAATGTAATCAGAAACTCGTTTCCCCCAAAGCATAAAACAGGCATAGCATAAAGCTTGATATGGCATAGAACTCACCCCCGCCGTCAGCGCACCTATACAGTTCAGCTCCCACCCGCCCGCATGCACCTTCCCCAGCGCGATCGCGCTCTGCTGCCTCCAGAACCGATGCGCGCCCATCCCCACGACCAGGATCGCGGTGCAGTGGCAGAGGACGGAGAGGGGCACTCCGACGATGTAGAACCCGAAGCGTGGGGTAGGGTTGGCCATGAAACGCTGGATATGGAAGAGCTGAGCGATGAGGACACCTTGCATGGAGAAGGCAAGGGATGTGCGGAAGTATGCGAGGAAGGTTCGTTCGAGGGCTTTTTTAATTGTTGTGTTAGAAAGAGACAAGGAAGAGACACGGGAATACAACTTAGATAAAACCAATTCGTAAACACATGGGAGAAAAATGTAGACTCTCAAAGAAGAACTATATACAGAAGAACACGAAACAAACTCACCAAAATGATCCCGATTACTCTTCTGCGGCACCGTCAGGGCGACATTCCTCGCCCAGAACTTCCGAATGCCTCTGAACGGCCCTGTGTCCTGGCGGACGCTGCTGGTCCGCGATCTCGTCCGACGGGGAGTGACGTGCAACTCTCCGGTCGACACCGATCCGCTGGAGAGACTTCGACGGTCGTCGTTGTCGCCATGGAGATGGCTATAATCGAGCTCTTCTAATTCCGTGGCCTCTCGCTGACTGTGGCTATCGTAGATATCGGTATCATCGTAGAAGGTTCGGGTGCTGGCTCTGGAGAACGCAGGCGTCGGCTCTGGGCCTGACTGCTGCGCGTCATGGTCGGCCATTGCTCACACGTCCGAGGCCAGAGATGGACGTTGACGACATCCCTGGGTTCTTCTTAATAACCTACGGTGACCGATAGAGACATCGAATGGAATTGAATGTGCCAGAGCAGAGCGTCGTCGGGAGGCGGACATCGTATCGGATGTCGGCGTTGCTTGCCGACGGTTCGCCCCTGGAGAAGCCGATAGAGGATGGTCATTCGCCTCCAGCGTCCAGACCGACATTATTGGCCTATCCGCCGCGCGGACCATGCTCGTCTGCTCCGCCATGAGAACAATCGCGTTTATCTGCGGAATATACGGAGTATATATCGACTCGAATCACTCGATACAGTATGCGAGAGATCTAGTGGAGGTTATCTAGGAACAATTAGGATCTATAATATGGAGAAAATGTAACCCTCGCGCCAGCCAATCCGCGTGCGTCTTTTGAAGATCAGCGATCGACATCCCCGCCAAGACGGCGTATCTCCACAAGTCCGGGGTCGTAGATAATTGACAGTTTGGCACTTCGCGTAGCTCCGATATATACTGTGGTCGATACCCGTGGGACTGTTAGTACAGTCCCGCTGATAGGAGCGTTGATTCAATGCCGCCCTCCAACTTCACTGCCAGTGTTTTTGCCTAAGTAGCCATGATAGTTTTAGGATCTAGGACCTCTACCAGACCAGGTTTAAGGTGGCATCACAATCAGCCCCCATCAAATGGGTCCATACTAACAGTCCCCCGGGTCTCGACCACACCAAATCTTCACTCTTGACGTTATCTAACTTTGAAGATAGCAAAATGCTAACAATAGAACCGCCAATTCTTCTACACCGTACGCGTGGTTCGTATGAAGTGCCATGAAAGATCAGCCTGTTAGATATATCTGTACAACCCCACCTGTCAGTGGGACCGTACTAGGACTATTTCCTGCTTCGATCTCACTAAGGCATATTAACTCTCCTGTATTGCTGGAAATAGCCATATTTATAAAAGCCCCAGTTTGAAACCGTGTCTTTTGCTCCTCTGGGGCAGTAGTCGAGATAGAAGGACGAGGAAGAAAACGGGACGCGCATGGAGCATATTGTAGCGTGCCTGCGTCAGACACGGCCTCGCAGCACTATCACCAAGCTGTATGCCCCTATTGTCAAGGAGATATTGGGACAGCTGTCTACGCGTCTTTAGACCTTTTTAAAAACGGCATGATTGTTTTCACCGTCCGCTCTGTAAGGGGAAAGGTATACTATAGGATCATAATTTGCACATAGATATTCCCCTAAATGCCAATAGAATTGTTCAACCAAAGTTTCCTATGGCCGCCAATATAAGTATGTAACCGAAATCGTACATGACGTCCGTGCCTCACAGCAAGCGTAACTCCTCTTTTTCAACAAAACAAGCTGGATTCACAAATTCTAAGACCAGGCACGCGTACAGCAATGATAGCAGGTTTGAGAGCTCAAAAAAGCCTGGAGCACCGCGATACGGCCTCCAATCGACGCGTCTCTCGTCTTGGACGGCAATAAAAACAAGTCTTGGATAGGGGAACAAAAAGTTCACACAGAAGGGTGTCGAGCCTACCGTCCTGTGCTATGAAAACCCCCCGGTGGGGATTTTCGACCGTTGTCGGGGGTGGAGAGCCGCCTATCAGCCGATCACTGTTTGTCCTGACTGTGCTAACTAGGGGGGTCAATGATATTTCGCGTTTCCTGCAAATATAACCTCTCTCCGGCTCAGGGTGCCTGCGGCTGTAGCGTCACATGTCTGCCAGAAGGGCGAGGAGCGTGTCCTTCGCCCACGACCACCATCACACGCCGCAATCACAACGCCATCCACCCGTCACTGAGTCCAGCAGTGATGGTAGCACTTGCTTCTCAGAGAATCTCTGCGTTAGGGCATCTGTCAGGCCACTGCTTGTGAGTATTGCTCCATACCCGGCTCCGATATCTCAATTTGATATTGGATAAGAGGCAGTAGCAGGTGACTCCAGGCATAACACGCAGATTCTACCTTCGCACGACGAAGATCCCGTTTTCTTTTCTCTCCAAAACAAGTGAGCAACAAAGCAAAAGCATGTCGAATATGCTTGATCATCCTCTGCCATTCACTGAGCAAAGGGATATAGGAGAGCGCATTCCGCAGTGGACGTCTTGGCCCAGGGGACCCCATGAGGATCAAACATGGCTGGTTTTGCGACAACTGCCAACAACACAGAAACATCAAAAATGCAATAATGAAGGCAAGATATGAAAAGAGGATAATTGGTACAGAATTCAACGCCAGCTGACAGCAGGAAACCGCATTCTGGCATCTGAGAAACAGCCTGAAAAGGGACGAACAACAGTATAACGCAGACATCACCGATGTGACTATCAGCCTCAATAGGAAAAGCTGAAGACCATTGTCCAATGATATGAATACGTCCTCATATCCTCTGCTGTTCATCGTCGTGGGGACAAACCGAGAAGTGACGTTGGCTCCGAAATCGGCGACATTGAGGGGTTCGAGCGTGGGAAAACCCGAGATAGAACGGCGGCATATGCTCAGCAATGATAGCTCCCGTCTTGCAATATAAAAAGAGCAGCTTGTGACCTCTTTCGCACAGCATCAGGCCTCATTGTCACTTTGATTGCAGTTTCTGCTTTATCCCTGACGTTCAGATAGACTCCACTACGGCGGGCTTTGCGGCCATCGACTGCCGAGCTACGTGCCAAGACCCGACAGATCCCCCGGTCTCTTGTTCCCCACATTCTTCCCAAGATGCCGGATCAGACAGAGAACCAGCCGGCGAAGAAGGATCACTGGTCTTCTCAGGTATATCCAGAAAGACTCCAGCAGTTCCGGCTGTTCTTCTTCTTCTTCAGTGGCGGCTCAATGGCTCATTATTCACCCGTCAGGCATATTCCGCTTCAGCATCCTTCGTGCCGCAGCTGACGAAGACCCTCCTGCGGTACCTGGATCCTCAACTAACGGACAGGGTCCTTGACATCGGCTGCGGCGATGGCAAGTTCACGGAGAATTTCCTCCCAGGTGTGGCCTTTGTACTGGGCCTGGATTCGTCTCCGTCGATGATAGAGTCCGCGAAGAAGGATTACAGTGGGCCCAAGACGGAGTTCCGCGTGGTGGATTGCCGGTTCTTGGAACAGGAGACGTCCATTGTTGATGGCACGTGGGATAAGGTGTACGTATTTCGAGATTCTGAAATCACCGCTTTATGAAACTTACACTTTTATCTATGATGTGAACATAATATGACTAACGACTTCGACGTCCTATACAGAGTCTCGAACGCAGCCCTGCATTGGATTCTGAAAGATGAGTCTACAAGAATATCGACCCTTCGTGCCATACACTCCGCTCTCAAGCCTGGCGGGGCCTTCGTCTTCGAGATGGGCGGCCACGGCAACGTCGCAGAGATCACGGCGGCGCTTCTGGGCGTCCTCGTCCGCCACGAGGTCCCCATCGAGAAGGCCCGGGAGTCGGTCCCCTGGTTCTTCCCGTCAGAGACATGGATGAGAGACGCACTGGAGAACCTCGGATTCCAAGTCGAGAAGCTGGAGACCGAGTATCGTCCAACCAAGGCGACGACTGGGCCGGACGGTGGGATCGAGGGCTGGATCAGGCTGATGGGCGCACAGATGCTCGATCTCCTCCCTGAGAATGAGAGGGACAGCGCTGTCAAGGAGGCTTGCGATATCCTTGAGACTATCCTCACGAGGCCTGAGGATGGGAGTAAATGGCTGGGATATGTCCGGCTCAGAGGCGTAGCGAGGAAGAACTGATACTTGCGGACAGGCTCTGCAGCTTTTTGCCCATATTTTGACGCAGGTAGTTTGCGATTTATGGAGATGCTGCTTGCTTGCATAGACGAGTGGTCTTTTCATGTTGTCAAGGGACACTGTATAGCTTCATCTAACGTAAATATGGCTGACTGTTTATAGAATCTAAAAAGACCTACACAAACTATTGAAAATTACATAATGCCAGCGCGCTGGTATGAAGACTTGACATCCTTCTATCCCGCCTAGAAACTGTCAGAAATGTAAATAAATGCTTCCCTCGGTATACAGGACAGCACCTCTGCCCTTCGTATGGTAGACATGTCGGCAAATATTTTGAAAGATGGATTTTGAAAGATGGACGTCGACCTCACCAGTAGCCTCCCGAAGAATATGCTTATATAAGTAATGGTAGTTATGTGCTGTTTAATCAGCATGAAAATGTGAAAAATGAGAAAGAAAATATCGAAGGGTGCAAACATTACAACATCGGAGAATAAATCATTAACTGGTCAATTAAAACACAGTTATCAGAAAACCGCCTGTCTATCACATCGCCTGTTAACGACGCCATGTAAGATGCAAGAAATATACCTAGGGTTGTTATCAGATAAATCCAGATCCCCTGTTAGCTGTCAGGTCAGTCTTGAGATGACTCTTCCACGTGTGACTTTATAATGGAGAATAGATCGAGATATAGCTCGGGTTCCGCGTCTCCGTCTACCGCTCTATACTTTTCTCGAATCAATGCCGACAATCGAGCCTCCCACAGCTTCGCGGTACTTTCCATATCCGTTGAGGAGGAAAAGGCATCCGATCCAGTTCCAGACTGGATGTATGAATCCGTTTCCCATCCCTGTCTGAATGACTTCGACAGAGATTCTAGTGCAATAGGACACGGCAAGCCGAGATCGTACAGATGAGATCCCTCGGGGATTCTTTCGAGGGGCAGTTTGCTGCTGTGCAGCCGTCGAATTTTGGATCCTCCCGCCTTTTCTGTTTGCTGGTCGAGTTCGCGATGACGCATAAAGTACGCTCGTGGGTCGTCGGGGTCTAATCGTGGAGTTCCTGCTTGTGTCGAAGCAGTTGGTGTCTTCGTATCGGCGTTAGCGTTGGCATTGGAGGAGGCCAAAGCAGCTCGCGCAGCAAGGTAGCGATTTTGATGTGGGGAACTCGAGGGAGTATAATCACTCCCTTGTGTTAGGGATTCTAAGCGGTTCTTTATCTGCAGTCGTCGAGCCTGAATGGCGGCTTTCTTCCGCCGCTCAAAATCAAGCGCCTCCTCTAGAGCAGAGCTCGTCTCCTGGGTAGAAGAAGAGTGATGTAGTAGAGATGACCATCGTTCCATCACGGGAAATTCTTGTCGTCTCTCCTCGGGTTCCGGAGAAGGGTAATCCCCCATGTCTTGGCTGGATGTGAGATTTTGTTGGGCTTGCCTTGCGGTCCGTGTGGGATCCAATGGAGACTTGAAAGGTTGAAACAGGCTACTCTGGCCCCGAACCGCGTTAGTTGTAATATCGGGCTGGGATTTTGCTCCAAAACGCTCGACAACGCGCTGTCCAGAAAGTGGCTCCTCATAATCCTGAACGGCTAGATCCTCGACAGATTGTCGAGAGAGCGAAGGCTGTGTAGTCTTCAGGAACCAAGTATCCAGTGCTCCATTTCCATAACGCTCTCTATCTCTAGCACGGTCTCTCGCAGATCTCGCTAAGAAACTCGGAGCCGAGGAAGGTGGAGACGCTTGAGAAGGTTGTATGGATAATAACGAACGTCGAGCGTCTGGTGATGTGGAAGTAAAGTCGGAATTAGAAGGACTTGGCAGTGTTGAGCTGCCTGAAAATCGGCGACTCGTTTGCATCGATTCTTCGCGTGCTCCGTAACTTTCCTGCCCTCGAGTCGGTGTTAATAATTGAGAACTGGCGTCGTTGTTCCGATGGGTATCATGCAACGAACGGACCGAGACATTCATCTTCGCTATTGACCAGGGGTTCACAGCTTCTAGGTCGCGATGCGTGACTGAGTCCTGAGAAGCACCCTCTGCCTCCTGCAATTGCGAAACATAGATTCCGGCTCGTTGAGTATTAAGAGAAGGTGGTGCAACGGAGGCATGAAATCTGGTAGGCGTCGCCTGGCTGGAAGTACGCTCCGAATCCTGCCCTTGTGAAGAGGATATAGCAGTTAGTCTTCGAGCCATGGGACCATTGCTTTCTTGTATCTTATCCACTGCTGCCTTTCCAGCATCATTGCTGGAACTGTCTATTTCTCCGTATACGTGCTTGAAAAGACTCTCCGCAAGCGAGAGAACTATCTGCGGATCTTCAAACAAGACATCGTCCTTCAAGGGTTCGATATTGGCATCATAGCTCCCTTTCGGGCATTGAATATGCAAACAGAGGAATGGATCTGAAAGAGACGCAGAGCTTCCATTGCTTTTCGCAACAGACCGAATATATGATTTAAATAATTTGGCGATTTCATTGATGGTCCCTCTCGCGGCTGACATCGGCCTCCCGTCAACAGACAGAAACTGTCCAGCGTTGCTGACTTTTGAAAAATCTGCTCGTCGTCAGATAAGTCCGAGTGCATAATAGAACATCCATAATCATTACCAGCATTAGTTTTGGGAAGAAGGGCTACAAGTTTGTAGCCCTTCTTTTTATCGTCTACCGAGCTTGTCTGCACCTCTTCATCTTCCTCTTGCTCTTCAGATGGCCACACTTTTGAGGTACAAAGAGATATAATTTCTGGACCAGCAACTTTTAACGCTGCATCCACCAGCGTCGCATTTGGTTTGGGTCCATATGTCCAATTACTACTTTCATTTTTGCCTTTGAGGACCTTAAAGGACAGTCTTTTTGTAGGCTGCGCAATCGCATAGGCATGCAGCATCTTCTTGATCTTAGTGAGCGTCTTCGATGCGCCTTTCAACGCTGTCTGCCTTCGAACTGGAATGTGCTTGAGAAAATCGGCTACACGGACTGTAGTGCCGACCGGATGAGAAGCACGCTCAGAGCTGCATATTCATGTTAGATTCTCGCAGCACAGTTGTATATGCTAAACTTTGGGCTCACCTTATGAGTTCTCCTGTCTGGTCGTACTTCAACATCGACCCAACTACTTGTGTTTCAACCCTTGTAGTCACAGTAAGACTGCCAGACATCTCAGCTGCACTGGCCAGAGCCTGCCCTCTAAATCCCAGGGAGTCCCCGCCCACATTTCTCAGATCCTCCAGAGTCTCGATCTTGCTTGTGAAGCTGCGCTTGCAGACCAAACTATGGTCTTCCGGCGGAATGCCGTGCCCATTGTCCTTTACTTGGATTACATCAACGGTATTCTGTGAAATTTCAACGGATATTGAAGAAGCAGAGGCGTCCAGAGCATTGTCCAGCAGCTCCTTGACGACGGAACATGCATCAGAAAGGACAGATGTTGAGCCAATTGCCTGGACTGTGGACTGTGGAAGGGCAGCGATTGGCATGTCTAAAATGAGTCTGAGCAGAGAAGCATCACAAAAGATCGACTTTCAAAGCATTAGTTCCGAGAAAGGAGAAAAATCAATGATGGTGTTAGATCAGTAGACGGCCTCCATGGCCTGATGGAGTAGTATTCTCTTCACGTGCGAGCTCTGGAGATGAGCTTTGGTGGCTCCCCAGCGTGGTATTTCCACGCACTCTAGCCGCCAGTTTCAGACACGTCGTCCGCAGACCACGCGAAAATCCGAGCGTCGACCGACGACTACTCCACCACAGCAAGTATACGAAGCACACGATGCTGTGTAGCTCCTTTTCTATATCGCAACTTGCGATACCAGCTGTCTGTGTATTGATCACGTTCCTTGCATACAGTTCCCAGTACCTTTTCTTGTACATCGAACCAGCACCGCTCACGAAGGATGAACTCCTGAAGTTCAATGCTCTTGTTGCCTGCATTTGGATTTGTTACTATCGAGCATGTACAGTAGATCCAGGACGCATCCCGAAGGACTGGAAGCCAGCACGCAAAGAAGATGAAGAGAAGGCTGCACGCGAAGGCAGCATAGACGCTACCGTCCGCCAACGATGGTGTCGTAGATGCGAGGCTTTCAAGCCTCCACGAGCACACCATTGCAAAACCTGCCAGAGGTTAGTCGTTTCCACCTTGTAACAGCAGCAGTTACTCGACTCCGATGCTGACCCTTTCGTAGATGCATCCCCAAGATGGATCATCATTGTCCGTGGACTTCAAACTGCGTCTCGCATTTTACGTTTCCCCATTTTATTCGTTTCCTGTTCTATGCTGTCATCTCGATGGCATATCTTCAGTACTTTCTCTATGTTAGGGCTTCTGTTATCTGGAGAAATAGGAATTTACCTAGTGTCAGACTACCCATCTTTCTCTATGTTTAGTCGGACGATGCTGACAACTCGCAGTATCTTGGCCCAAGCTTATTGCAGCTCGGCCATCTCTTTTTCCTTATCCTGATCAATAGTCTTACATTGTTTGCCTTGTCGATTCTTCTCGTCCGGACACTATGGTCGCTGGGTGCGAATGTTACCACGATCGAGTCGTGGGAGATCGAAAGGCACAAAACGCTTGTCCGGCGAGCCCGTCATTTTGGCGGTTACCTCGAAGGCCCGGATGGCATAAAAGTGAGAATCAAAAAGCAAGAATTTCCGTACGACATTGGGATCTGGCAAAATATCAAAGCGGGAATGGGAGGCAGTTCAAATGTCAGTCCACCCGCCTTCGGTTCTCGGCTACAACCAGGAGCTAACTCACATTGCCTACAGGTCCTGAGTTGGTTTTGGCCATTTGCAGCCACGCCTGATCGGAGTACCGGCCTTGAGTTTGAAGTAAATGGATTCGAAGGTGCGTTCGATTCTATACATTTAGGACGAATAACTCCCCTGCGTTTTCACATATCTTTTTTTCCTCTTGAGAGTCTAACTTCAACATGCAGACCCTGGATTATTATGGCCACCGCCTGATCCAGACCGCATTCCGCGACCGGCGAGGCCCATCGACGCCGACAACCCTTTCACTCTTAGACAGCAGTTTAGTTCTGCTCAAGAAGAGATCGAAGCTTTCAAACGGCGACAAATGGAAGATATGGAGCGTCGAAAGGGTGGCGCGGGACTGCAACGCAGGAAACGTTTCCACGAACGATATGCTGAAGCTGACGGGATGGAGGACGGACAAATTGTCGAGACTGAATCTGTCTGTGGAAGTTCCTCGGAAGAAGGTGAAGAAGGATGGAGAAACTCCGAGGGAGAGCGCCTTCGCGACTTTGGAGTCGACGAGGAAGCAGAATTCTATGATGAAGACGACATTCCGCTTGCTAAACTTATCCAACGACGAAAGCAAATGCATAGTTGAAACGATCCCATCCGTCCTACGATGATTGAATGATCGGAAGATGACGGGACACTACTTGTGTTTTTTCTCCGGGGTAGCTGCTTTACAACCACCTTACTGATATCATGCCAGTGGTAATCGACAGGGTTAGGTGCTCATCGGGCGCGTGAGCCATTTTCAATTGGTACTTTATTTCGCAACGGCTCCCAACGCGAACCGATGCCTGTCAATGTCGAGGGAGCAGCCAACAGACCAGAGCAATACCAGGATAGGAGGTGCTCCGTCAGCCCGATGTGAAAACTGGCAGATGGTCCACATGCGTGGGATATCCAGCAAAGCTCTCAATATGAGCATTTATTCCATCTCCCAGATTCCACTATTCGATGGGCTGCTGTATCAATCACCCGATGTCTTCGAGCCAGTAGCTCAACGGCACACATAGCTATTGTGTCAAGATCCACATGTAAGGCCATCACGCACTCACAGGTTGAGAATGCTACGAAAAGAGAGAAACAAGATGATGACTCATTTGGTCGAGTAGGTATTCTTGTGGTTGATCTATGCTCATTCCATAGCAGCAGCGAATGTCGTTTGAACAATACGCCGCGCTGAGTGTCACATTTCGAGGTAAATGATGCAAATCCACCACAATCTCACTAGCTTTTAACTCTGTGGATGTGGCCGGGCATCTTGCAGACGGGAATAGCCGGGGTTTATCTCCGCTAGGTACCAGCTGCTGTTTCTCACGACCTACATACATAGTACCTAGGCACTTAATACTTCAGCCCAGTCTTTGCTAGGTGTAGCGCATTGTGGAAATTAGAGTCCTCGATCTTAATTTCATTCTCTCTTCCTCATGCTTTTTTAACAAGTTGGCATATCGATATGAATTTCTTTCCATACTTACACCGGCCATCAGCAGATTATGTTGCGTCATCCCTGTTTTCGAGTGACGTGCTACCTTGTCTTTCCCACAACTTCTTTCCAGCCTCCATTATTCCACAATTCAGCCATTCTCGACTTCCTTGTCGCTAAAAAAAAATCTGAAAAGGATCAATTTCTCAAGCTTTCCGCATGTCGACTGGCTCTGACGTGGAGTCACCCCTCCCGGGCTATGCCTCGGCAGCCAATCCTTCTGGCAGTACAGTGCCGCCAAATACAGTCTACTCCCAGCATCATTTCACTGGCGGTGACTTCTCTGAGAATAATCCGCGGCCTTCCCTCAAGCCTGGCCTCTACGTGCCCACCCTCACGTTCTTCAAGAAGGATACAGAGAACTTGGATGAGGAGACAATCGCCGACCATGCGGTGCGCATGGCTAAGGCAGGTGTCTCTGGTATACTCACCATGGGCACCAACGGTGAAGCGGCCCATCTCTCGCACCTCGAACGCACAGTTGTCACCAAGACTACCCGTGACGCCCTGGACCGCGCAGGATACGTGCATCTCCCCGTCATTGTAGGGTGTGGCGCGCAGTCCACCCGCGAGACCATTGAGCTCTGCCGCGAGGCACAGTCGTCCGGCGGAGACTACGCGATCATCCTTCCTCCCTCGTACTACAAGGGCCAGTATAGTTCGGAGTCCATAAAGCGGTTCTATACCGATGCGGCGGCTGCTTCACCGATCCCGGTCCTCATCTACAACTACCCCGGTGTGACGGCGGGCGTGGATCTCGACTCGGACACCATCATCGAGCTTGCCAAGCACCCCAAGATCGTTGGATGCAAGCTCACCTGCGGGGATACGGGCAAGCTCAACCGCATCGCCGCTGCGACCAAATGCCAGACGCATACAGACCGCGGCTCGGGGTTCATGTGCATTGGTGGTTCCGCAGATTTCACGCTGCAGGCCCTCGTCGGGCGCGGGTCGGGCGTGGTGGCCGGTCTGGCGAACCTCACTCCCAGGATCTGCGTCAAGCTGATCGATCTCTACACCACGGGCAAGATCGATGAAGCCCAGACGCTCCAGGCGGCCGTGGCCCGTGGTGATCAGGCCGCAATCCGGACTGGCATCGTTGGGACCAAGAGCGCCCTCCAGACCTTCTACGGATACGGCGGGTACGCGCGTAGGCCACTTCCTCGCCCGACGGAGCAAGAAGTAACTAATTACTCGAATGCATTCGACGAGATAGTCGGTATGGAAAAGGTGCTTTGAAAGTTGCTCTCCTTCATTGATCACGCCAAGGCCTGTGTGCGTATGTTTTTGCTGTGTATCATGAACGCATTGGAGGGGGGGAATGTGTACTAATGCAATGGCGTCGTATATTTCTCATCCTTATGCTGGATTTATACATTCATTTCTTGGCATGCATGTGTTCTAGAACCATGATCGGATTGAAAATGTCCTTGACTGCGTGACGGCACGGATGGTGCCAGATCGGGACCTCGGGAGGACCATCGAGAAGGGTGAACCAGCAGGCCAATGAGGCTACTGTTCCTGGACCTTGATGGAACCTGCAGTAGGTTACGTACCGTTACCGGGCTGTGACCTTGTAAATGGGTTTGGGAGACTGACAGGAGAAGTCGTGAACCCGAGGGGCTGCCAACTTGGGAATATGGTAGGGGCACGAGGACAGAGGTATGATGGACTGTGCTCCGTACCTGTCAAGCTGTCATTCTTCATCGAGGTTTCATAAATTTCGGTCTCGCGTTGCCGGAGGAGTTGGACATAGGCGCCTAGGCCAGGTGTGCCGACATGGATGGCACAGCAGCATGGAGTGCTGTGTCCACTTCCCGGGTTCCGCGACCCGCGCGAGCTTGAGGATTCAATACCGCCGGCTTTGGAAGATACGATAACGCGACTCCCTCCTGTGTAACTAGGTATACAAGGATGTGTCCGCGGGGGTGCACGGGATTGAAAAACGTAGTCAGTAGTGAAAGGAGGGTTTTCGATCCTGAGGTCAGGTTCAGATATCATCCGACGATCTCAGTGGATACCCGTACTCCGTGCATGGAGTCCCGGGATGTCTATTATTATTCCCAATCCCAGCCGATATCTCTCTGCACAGATCAGATAACGGCTCACATCTTCGGCTGCGAACCCCCTTTCCGCCCCAAATGAAGCGAGATGTTGCCCCTTCAGCCTTGACGAACAGGAGGTGGATTCTTTGACTAACGAACCAGGTTTCAAAGATGGATCCAGCGTGGTCGGATGCTAATATAGATCGATGGCGCAGGTTCGTTCAACTGCCCCCTGGGGAGGTCGGGCACTGGACAAGGGAGCAAGGGGCGAGGTGCTTGCGGCGGAAACGTGCATCTCCGCGATCAGTGCAGATCTGATGGGCGCGGTCTCGTTCTCCGCGGTCGGAAGGGCCACCGCCCCCTCGGAGCCAATAATAGCCGCGTCGCGCGTCTCGGCCGCGGCTTGACTCGGGTTGGTGCAGAAGTTGCAAAAAAAAACTTGAAAAACCCGGACATCCCTAATTTAGCAGTGGGGTAATCATTGCGCAGTTCTCGCTACCGCGCTCGTCCGTGCCATGGACCATTGCTCGCTCCCTGCTATATCCCTGCCCCTCTGCGAGGAGTGTGGCATGCCTGCTGCGGTGAGGGATGTCCGACGGATGTACTGTACCAGGCAGGGTGGAGCACACAGAGATGCAGAGAGTGCGCAACGTGCCTCTTCTGTCGACAAGGGCAAAAATAACAAAATAAAAAAAATACGACAGCTATTTGCAGGAGAAGCCAACTGCGCCGGTTGGCGTGCGCGCCACCCCGGGCGGCCGGAGCCTGGCGCCGAAACCGCTCCACCTGTGCGTCAACGGCCGGCCCTTCGTTATTATCAGAAGGCACGCCGCTTGCGCCCTCTCTCGCTTCTTTCACCTCCGGCCGCTTCTTGTCCCATGAACAGATTTTTTTAAACCTCCCCCCCGTCTCCCTTTCCCTTGCACTATCTCTGCTCGTTTTTTTTCCCTTCTCGTCAGGCCGCTGCTCGACTTGTCGCGGCGACGGAGACCTTGTAAAGACTTTGCCCTGCGTTGATTTTGCGCAGGTTTCGCGCCACGGGCGCGCCGCAGGGCCGCAGCGATGGGGCTCTCCAAGTCCAACAGGATCATCATCCTGCTGCTCATTGACACTGCCTTTTTCTTGCTCGAGCTGATAGTCGGTAAGAGGGAGAGCTCCAGCCGCTGAGAAGCCGCTTCTTGACTGACGCGGGGATCGCAGGCTATGCCGTCCATTCGCTTGCTCTCGTTGCCGATTCCTTTCATATGGTATGTTGGATGTCGTTAAGGATTTAAATGGATGTTGCAGAGCTTCGTCTGACGTCCCGCAGTTAAACGATGTTCTATCTCTCTGTGTCGGGTTATGGGCCGTCAAGGTCGCCAACCAGCAGACGAGCTCGAAGATGTACACCTATGGCGTGAGTCCCGCTGCCCTCTCTTTCCCCCCGTGGATCTGTTCTGACTCAATCGTTGCGGAATGTAGTGGCAACGCGCTGAGACACTTGGTGCGTTGATTAATGGGGTCTTCCTCATCGCCTTGTGCGTCTCGATTTTCCTGGAGGCCATCCAGCGGTTTGTGGAGCCGCAGGAGGTGAAGAACGCTAAGCTGGTCTGCATAGTTGGATGCTTCGGCCTTGTATCGAACATCCTGGGGCTGGTTCTGTTCCACGAGCATTCGCACGGGGAGGGCGCGTCTCCGCAGGGTCATTCGCACGGGGCGAAGCAGGATCAGCTAGACGCGTTGGAACAAGGCTATGGCGAGCCGGGCCAGACCACGGACACGATGAACGATCGTCGGGGCACCGTGGCCAGTGTCATGCCAGAAAACCATGTGGGGATCGGTCGTCCTGAATCCGACGACTCTCGGCCTCGTGGATTCACCAAGAGCGATGAAACGAGCTCCACAGTCGCAGAGACAGGGGCTTCTCCTTATTCCCGGAAGCGCCATTCGCACAAGCGCCATTCGCATGACAAACATCGTCGAATCAGTGTCTCCTCCAGAGCATTCGGCGGTGTCGATAGCATCCATATCCACCCTGCTACCCTGAGGCAGGACATCATTGCCGCCAGCCGCTTTGAGGAGCCACCGTCAGAGTCTGAGTCTGAGAGCCAGGACGAGACCGAGCGCCCGTCCGAGCGTTCCAAGCTCCTCCGCCGTAAGGATCGCGCCTCCAACTACACCGACGAAGACGAGACGTCCAGCCGAAAGCCGCGTGAGCCATCCGATGATGATGTGCACAGCTCACATAACCACGCGCAGCCGAGACAGAATGGCGATAAGCCGAGTGGTCATACACATGGGGACCTCAACATGAGGGGCGTTTTTCTGCACGTCATGGGTGACGCACTCGGCAACATCGGTGTCATTATATCTGCTCTTGTCATTTGGCTCACCGACTGGCCGTGGAGGTACTACGTTGACCCTGGTATTTCGCTTCTGATCACTGTCATCATCCTCTGCTCCGCCATCCCTCTGTGCAAGGCAGCGTCTCGAATCCTGCTCCAGGCGGTGCCTGCCGGAATGAGTATTGATCACATCAAGGAAGACATTGAGAAGCTTCCTGGGGTGGTCAGCTCCCACCACCTGCACGTTTGGCAGCTGAGTGATACCAAACTCGTGGCCTCTCTGCACATCCAGGTCGATTGCCAGATCAAGGGCGAGGGATCGGAGAGATATATGCGTCTGGCCAGACAGGTCAGGAAGTGCCTGCACGCGTACGGGATCCACTCCTCAACCATCCAGCCCGAATTCACCCCGGACAGCGATCAGGAGGAGTCTGCGGAATCGCGCCCTGACAGCCGCAGTGGTCGAACGTCACCCAGCAAGGCGCCTAGCCGCCCCGAAAGCGTCCGAAGCAACAGCGCATGTCTCCTCGAATGCGGGGAGGAATGCGAGCGGGGCCAGTGCTGTCCCAAGTGACAGATGTGATTGCGATTTCGATGATTGCCTTTTCACACCGCTGCCAGTCTTTAGGTTTTTGTTGCCGGTTTATCCTTATCATACCCACGTTTGTGTCTTTGGTCCGAGACGGAAATGTTACGGTCTGCCGTCCTAGTTGGTTGTCATGACGTTGCATTTAGAACTGGGCTTCTCTGTCGGGTGGTTCTGGGAGTGGTTTGCAACAGTCTTGAGGGAGTTGGAAGGATTGTGAACCTTTCTTTTTTCGTGCCGCCAGTTGGCAGGTTTCAACTGCGCGCTTCAGATGTGTTTTGTCTTCGACGTACATAGATTGTTCCGCAGTACACCTATATTAATACTCTCAGCGTCGTGTGTCGACGCATCTGTTTTCCTATGTTTATGGTCAATGGGTATCATTTAGATTGCAACTGCGAACATCGTTTACCCCAGGATCGATAAACCTGTGATACCTTTATATAGTAATAATCCCGATTTTTCTGGTCGGCTGGTGGGTCTTGTCCCACTGTCAACGCGGCCTTGTACGGAGTACAGCAGTACGGAGTCGATCTCTACAGCTTGCAATGCGCGAAACACGTTTCCTCCCCTCCTCCTTACACACGATGCCACAATTGAGATTGGTTTATCTACGGCGAACATCTGGTATGCTCTTCTGCATTTCTTCCAACTTCTTTGGTTGCTGGACATGTCGGCAGATCCCCGAACCTCCAATTCACGTGACTCACCGCCGTCCATCCTCATTGGCCCGGTGTCCGGGGCCAGACCACCGAGGCCGCGAGGCGATCATGGAGTTTCGTCGTTTCGAAAGGACCGCTGGGATCAAGCCCCCTTGCGCGTCGCTGCGTACGCACGGCTCGGTCGCATGCGTGTTGCTCTCCGTGGCCATGAATCCTATCGCCTTCGTAGGCGTCTTTACTTCTGTCGAATCTGGCCCGATCCTTTGTCCCTTCTCCTAGAAATCACCTCCCGAGCATGCACATGTACCTGCGGCCGTTATCATTATTATACCTCCGATAGCTCCTCCACAACGGCGCCACGCCTTCTGAGTGAGAAGCGCTGCTGGATCATGCGGCGTGGGACTGTGTTATCATTATTCGCGCTGTTGTCCCCCGTTAGCCAGAAGAGACGACGATGAGTTACGCACATGTGCACCACGGGAGCGGTGCCTTTTATCCTCCTCCCCGCTCCACCACCTCCACCGCCTCCTACTCCTATCGAAACCACTTCGTCGAGCCCCCGAGTCTGCTGGAGCGGTTGCGGCGCTCGGCCCGGCTGTGGCTCGCGGAGCTGTGGGCTCGTCTCGTCGCGTCTGTGTCTGCCGTGCAGAGGAGGGCGAGACGGAGGGGATGGAGGCATGAGGTTTGGTGCGCTGCCAAGGGCGCGTTCAGTATCGCCAATGCGCTGATCATGGTATGGCTGTTTACGCTGTGGTGGGGGGAGAGGACGGTGTTTCGGGATAGTGTGAGGAGCTGCGCGTGGGATGGGTGGGAACGATGGGTGAGTTGGGCCGATGTCCCTGCCGTGGTCTCTATACCATATATCTTTCAAAGCGACATTGTGCTGATTTGATTCCAGCCTCAAGACGCTGCACCGCATCATGTGGCCTTCGTCGCAGACCCGCAGTTGGTCGATCCCCATACGTATCCCGGCCGGCCGTGGCCGCTATCCACCCTCACCGTCATGTATACGGACCAGTATTTGAGACGCGCCTTTTCATTGATGCAGACGACGCTCAAGCCGGATTCGCTCTTCTTCCTGGGCGACCTCTTCGACGGTGGCAGGGAATGGGCGACGAGCAAGAGCGTCAGTCCGGAGAAGCGCTACAGGCGCTATGGGGATAAGTTCTGGCACAAGGAATACGATCGTTTCGGGAAGATATTCTTCGCGCATTGGAATGATGGGGGTTCCCGCAGTGCGGTGAACCCGCGGGGCCGGAAGCTCGTTGCCAGTCTGCCTGGGAACCATGATCTGGGGTTTGGGAATGGCATCCAAGAGCCTGTTCACAATCGATATCGCGCATATTTTGGCAGTGGTAATCGTGTCGATGTCGTCGGAAACCACACCTTTGTCTCGGTCGACACGGTCTCTCTGAGTGCGATGGATCAGCCCGATCCTGATACCGGCAGCTCGGGAATGGGGTCCGGGGATGGCGAGCGCCCGAACGCCAGGATCTGGATGGACACGGAGAACTTTTTGAACGGTGTGAAGGATAAGAAGGCCCGGGCGGAAATCGAGGAGTTGCGCGTGTTGCGGGGGCAGAGCGAAAGAACTACCTTTCGACCCGGCGTCTATAACATCACCGAGGATACCATATTGCAGAAGGATCAGACTGAAGCTCCGGGATTCCCTACCATTCTTCTTACCCACGTGCCCTTGTACCGAAAACCAAAGACACCCTGCGGGCCGCTGCGCGAGCGCTATCCACCGTCCTCCTCGGATCCGTACCCGGAGGAGGATGAACGGAACTCCATCAAAGTCCAAGGAGGCTATCAGTATCAGAACGTCCTCACCCAGACCATCTCCAACGAGCTGATCTCCAAAGTCGGCCCGGACATCGCGCACATCTACTCCGGGGACGACCACGACTACTGCGAGATCGCCCACCGCGAATTCAGCGGCTCCCCGAAGGAGATCACCGTGAAGAGTCTTTCGTGGGCCATGGGCGTCCGGCGGCCGGGCTTCCTGCTGGCGAGTCTCTGGAACCCCATTGACGTCGACACCGGGAAGCCAATCGGGACCAGATCGTCGCCTACCTTGCAGAACCATCTCTGCCTCCTCCCCGATCAACTTGGTGTTTTTATCCAATATGCGTACCTCTTCGTCTTCACCATCCTCGTCCTCCTCATCCGCTCTATTGCCCGTACTTACCACCCTCCGACGACGACGACCACCACCACCACCGAACCAACCCTCCCACTATCCGAGCCTCGTCCTCCCTACCCCCTAAAACCTCACCACGCCTCCAAATCCGCATCTTTCAGCATATCCTCCTCCACGACCTCCTCCCCAGCTGCTTCGGAAGCACGCCTCTCCAGCAGAAGCGGCTCCTCAGCAAGTGCAAGTCTCTCCTCCCGACAGACGTCCCCACAGCAACACGACGCATTCCGCCCCGCGAAACACGCCCAGATCGTCGACATCGCAGATGACGACGACGATGGACGATGGAAGGGTAAAGTGGTCGCGCCACCGTCAACAGTGAGACGCCATGGAACGGTGTTCCACCGCGTCATGGACGAGTTCGTGCTGTCGGTGAGGTACGTTGCGAGGGTGGTGCTGGTGTGGTATGTCTATTTGGTATGGACGTGGTGATTCTGAATCTGTATCTTGGACAGTTGAACTTTTTGTGGAATGGAACGAGATGATATCCCGATATCCGTCTTGTTTTTTTTTAAACAATTTTTTATGTAGCTAAGCTAGGTATGTAATTAGCAAATAAAAAAAGATGGGTGATAGATAGAGTCGGGATCTGTTTGTTCTGATTTGGTAGTGATGATGATGGGCAGGGTCGGGAAAAAAATGCTGCAATTCGCGAAGCCTTGTTATACAGGAGGCAAGCTGAGGACAGAAAAAGGCTACAAGGTTGAAAGCTTGGTATATATATATATGTATAGCTCGGCTCCTTGAAGACAAAAAGGTCTCAAATTGTATATCTTCTCCATCCATGACTCATTAAACTGAAGTTAGAGGAAAGAAGCGAGCTAGAGGAGGACACCTGGGCCTGGCATATTGTACCCAGCGAAGATACTCTCAGAACTCTTCGTCAACTCACACCCAGATTCAACACACATGTAAAAAGATACAAAAAGTTGATGATATGAGAAGGCAATGGACCTGCCTAGTTAATGGAGGGAAGTATTCGCCAAGAAGAGCTTCTCCCCTTCCGATGGAGCTGGGAACTCGCCTCGGCGAAACGCCCCAGTACAATATCATGATGGGGAAACGGTCAGGTCTGTTCTGTTCTGTTCTATTTTAATCTATTATATATGTATTATCTAGGTAAATTCATTCCCCCGTGGTGTCATTATGCAATATGCGTGCTTCATGAACTACAGAGTGGTCTTGCAGATAAGAGAGATCTGTTTGTTTAGAAGATGTACTTTACATGGTTGGAATACAAACTGATTTTGTGATTATTGCAGTCGTATTGATGAACTTGTGAGCGCTGGAAAGCAGGCTCAGAAGCCTTGCGCCGCGTTGATTCTCATTAATGAGTGACCTGAGAGTTCCCGGAATGGATGGATGAATGAATAAGAACTCGAAAACACGAGAAGAATCCGAGAGGCCGGGGCCACTGTAGCACTTGCACTGGCGTTCCTGAACCCCCTCCCCGCCCCCGCGGGCCCCCCTCCAAGCACTGCCGTCCATTGGGTGGAATTGACAGAATGGAATGTGATAAGAGGGGGCCAGAGCCAGATAAGTGGGCAGTATCAGCAGAGCTTGCAGTAAAGCTGAGTGAGAGAAAGCAGTCAACAAATCCCAAGAAAGCTCTGATGACAATAATGATAATGATAAAGCAGGATCCTACCAACAGGTCCTTATGTACATATGATCCGGCTTATGGCAATACCCGCACCGGTAGTCCCGCTTCACACGGGACATATGGTTCCGGCAGGTGAACCGGCCGCAATTGACCTGCTGCTCGTCCCTGCGCAACTTGGCCGACGCGACATGCGCCTCGCTAAATTCGAGCTCTAGCCCGTCACCAGATCATCCGGGACGTTATCATCTTCCGGAATGATCCCCGGCCCCGGATGCCACAGGTCCTGCTCATCTGTGATGCTGCACCCATTGACCCCGTCAAAGACCCGCTGCAGCTGCAGCTGCTCCTGCACACTGTATGAGAAGTGCTGGTAATCTTGTCCAGGCTCAGCTGCCTGTAGACCAGAACAGTTCTGTTAGTGTTGAGGCTGTGCAGGATGCTGTCCAAGCTGTTGAGGTTGGTCTTCGTGGTGTCAATGGTGGAGCAGAGGGTTGTAGTGTGGTTGTGGTTGTGGGTTGCAAGTTTGGCTGCATAAATAGGTATACAAGTCAGCAAGATGATTGATTGCTCTCTCTTGTGGGATTGGATATTATAGATTATAACGTACCATGGCTGAACTCAGTGCGGATGGGAAGAGGCACGCAAACGCGGCAACCAGGGAGATGACCTTCATATTTGGACCCGCTGGCGTCGAAGGATTCTAAAGAGAAAGGGGAAAAAAAAAATTGATAAAATGATCTGCAAGTTGCCGCAGGTTAGGGAGGATTGTGCGTGAGCTTGCTTCTGTTAATCAACCAGAAGCCTCTCTCTCTTTCTCTTATTCATGAGAATCCAGATGCCCATCCACACGCAAAGGGTAATTAATTAATATCTGCGAGTTTCAAAAACAGAGGAAAGAGAGAAGCATCAGAATATATAGCACATTATATGTGGCCGAAGGCAGAAAGAGATCCAAAAAGTGAATACATGTATATGTATAACAAGGATACCGTATCGAGACTCGAGATTGAGATTGACCTTTTCTCAACTCAGTAGTATGCAATATGTAAAAGTCCAGAAAAAATGTCGACCAAAAATACGGGCTTGACTCCAAAAAAGGCAGTTGCCATTAACTGCAGTTAGAATTGGTACTTTTACTGGCTGGCAAAAGTAAGATAAAAGAAAAGAAGCTTATCCCAACCCCCTGATCTAGGGAGACACAAATATCATTGCAGAAGTATTGAACTGTACAGGAGATAGGCATTATTTCTGAAATGTTGGATCTTGACTATGATTGATTGGAAGTGGAAAGTGCCACTGAGCCCACTGACAGGTTATATCAAGTCGTTCGTGGCTTTCTTTCTTTGTTTTCTCTGTCTGAGTAGGCACATATCTTGTACTGTACCTTGTGTGCATTCATTCTGCTTGTTCCATACATGCATTACGTGCCTGCAACATTCATTAGGTTAGGTTAGGAGGGAATGTATGTACTGTACTGTACTGTACAAAGGTAGGACATGGCAGGAAATCAGCCACAAAAGGGGAATCCCACAGCTGTAAGCATGGATTTCAGGCCTATAACAGACAGAAGACAAGACTGCAGGTTTCATAGGGACAAAGAAAACGACTTGAATTTTGGGACGATGGGCAATTGTGAGGTGTACATACCTGCCTAGGTACAGTACCTGGTTATTCGAGTGAGTGGGTGGGAAGCTGACAGACAATACTAACTCCATTGGATCGATTAGGGTGATCCATTTACTTGGGTACGGTACTGAACTCGATTGTCGTTCGAGGGGACAAAGGGCATATATGCTTATTCCACTAGAGAGAACCTCGTGAGTGAGTTGCAAGCTACCTACTCCAAAAATCCGGGGTTAAGAATGTCGACTTGACTCGTCTGCCAACTTAGTCCCTACAGTACAGTTCTCCTTCTGTATCATAGGAGGCAGGATAGGCCAAGTACTGTACCACCCACCGGGTAGCCTGGCACTGTTGGCGTTGTTGGGGTCAGGTCAGGTCAGGTGCTGGCTGGCGAGATTGTGTGTGTAACGTTGCATGGGTTAGGTTAGGTTAGGGTACCTAATCGCCTGAGAGTGTTCAAATATTACCTACCCGACCTAGGCCGGAGGCGGGGGGAATATCGCGGGGGTGTCGACGGGTCTATTATTGCGGGTGATCTACTTGACTTGATGATTCCGATCAAGTAGAGTACAGAGGACCGCAGGCAGATGACTACCCATGTATGTACAATATATCTTATCTACTTAATGTAACACACGGTGTTGTTGTTGGTCATCATTTTCCTGTACTTAGCTCTCTCTCTTGCTCTCGCTCCCTCTCTCCCTCCCTCTCCCTCCCTCTCTCTCTCTCTCTCTCTCTTTGTATCCATTCTTTCCGCTTTTCTGGATCTAGATCGATCTGTCGTCCGTATACTGTGCTGTACTTATGCTGACCGTTATTCAAGGCCATCTGAATGAGATCCATGTGCGTCGTGGACAGTCCGAAACACTACTTGCTTGGGTTTAGGTAGGGTAGAGTAGGTCACCTGCCTCCCTGTCTACCTAAGAAGCCTCGGAAGGAGGTAGATACTGCCTGAAGCACTGTAGTAGTGCTAGACAGAATGCCAATACAGATACCCCGCTGCTCCGAAAACATTTGGAGCGGAGAAAACGATCCGAGGAATCTGGATCACGAGTGTAACTGTCTGTACATATGTACGCGGTGCACTGCAGCAAGCCAAAGCAATAATACCCGACAGTTGACAGCAACTAGTGTCATATCCGTTCCGATCCGGAGTTTTCTGCATACACTAGATACTTGTCCACTTGTACTGTAAATAAACTGACGAACCAAACCGGTCGACAAAGCTAGAAGCTGCTTGGGCAGGCAACTCCCGCCGGGGATTTCTGCAGACCATGGGCCGGATTGAAAGTTGCCAGCCATGCGGTGACTAAAATAGAATGGAAAAGCCGCGCTGATGACAGGTCGGGTACGGCACTGCAGAGGGGCAATGGCGTCGGAGGATTTATCTATTATTTTGATCACAACTGGAGTGTATTCAAGGATATTCTCGTCGCTTGCAGAATAGCGGTCAACTGCCTTAATATTCATCTGACAACATGATAGTCTTTCATTGCTCATATGTAGTCGGTTCGGTTGGCCTCTGCATAGGTTATCTAACCAATCCAAGCTATCCAGCCTACCTGCCTGTCGGTAGGTAGCTGCCTAGTCGTACCAGGAAGCCATATCCAAGGGTAATAATATATAGACGACATAATTCCAGGCTTTGCACATTAAAGGGTAAACAGTATAATGGAGTGATAGAGCGATAGAAACATGCGCAAAATGGGTGTATCTATACATCTATCGGTCCTCTATCCAAAATATCGAACAACCAAAAGAGTGCTTCATTGAGTCAGGTGGTGTAGCGTAGGTTTTTGCCGGTATAGTCATAGCCAAAAACGTCCAACGGAGAAGGTCATGGCATCTCAATGACCATCTCCTCGACGCCGTCCTTCCACTGCGCTCGCATCCCGCGTATCCGTCGCTCGCTCGCCAGGAACAGAAGGAGGTACACATGCGCGGCAACTTCGCCCCAGGCGTAGACTTTCAGCGTCAAGGATTTTGTGTTATTTCCATTCTCGTATCTCTGGCTGGTACTAGGAGCTGTGTCAGTCCCAGAAGACTGCGCTTCTTCTAGTATGCACCAGACGCCCCAGCCTGCGCGGCCTTCTTTCGCAATAAAGTCGCTGAGAAAGGACCAGAAACGGGTAAAAAAGGAAAGAGTCCAATTGTTCCGAGCACCAACCTCGCTTTTCTGCTGACTTTTGGACACAGAAGTCGCTCTCTTCTCGCTTCTGCGGTCGCGGACACTCTTTGGCTTTCCTTCTCCTCCACCTTCCTCTCCATCTTCAGCCCCACCTGTCTCTGACATGAAGACATTAATCAGCAGAAGCCAAAATCCCCTCTCCAGTGGATGGAGCTCTCTGGTCTGCCTTGTTGGCCGGTAAGTTCGTGACAGTTTGAGACGCTCCGCAAGCATGTGCAGAGTTGGAGTAATATGGCTCTTGAACTTCTCCGTCGAGACAGGAGGTGGAGGGGGATGGATCTCCAGGGGAAGAGAGGAGAGCGATATCAAACGAGATTGCTCTACCTCGCTTTGGCGCGTAGAAGATGAAGCTATCGATCCTGCGGGTTTAAAAGCGCGGGTAGAGGTCAATGGACCGGAAGAGCGTTCCTTACGCGCGTAGCTCTGTTTCTGGCCAGCGGACTGTTCCTCCTCTGGATCTGGCACAGAGGATGGAATGCTCTCGTCTGCTTCAGCATCTCCTTTCCGAGAAGATGGAGGATCCAGACGACGCCGCTTGCTTGAAGGAGGTGCGGTCTCCGCGTAAAATGACCTGGCCACTTGCACATTTTCTGATGGCGCTTTCTTTTCCTCCAGATCATTCTTTGAAATAGGCTGCCGCTCAGGTTGGGAGTCCGGGATGACGCTGAGCGGTGTCGCTAGAGAGTCGGACTGGCTCCGCCGGTGCGTAGGAACAGACGGCGCAGTGTCTTTGGGACCGAGTGCGCTGTCTGATAGAGCACTCCGCGGCCTAGTATAAGGGTCGGATTGGGTTGGGGTTTCGTGCGGCTGAGATACACGTGGATGGGATTCTCGAGATAGAGCATCGCGCTCTTTGTCCGGTGGTTCGGGCGTAAGGCCTGTTGCATTGTGCGAGACTTCATCCTGGTCCGTTTGAGCGCTCACTTCCGGAGAACTTTGGTCGATATCTGCTCGAGGAGATGAGCCCGTCGAGATAACGCTTCTCAGCTCATCTCCCGAATTCATACGACCGGCCTCTGCGTCAGCCGCTGTGCGCGTCGAGACGGTCGAAACTGCTTCTCCGGCCGTGGATTCCACATCAATTGCGTCTTCTGGGCCGAATACATTTCGTCGAGAGACAGTCTCGAAGCCCAGAATGGCCTCGACCTGCGCGCGATACCGGGCGTCATCCCTCGCCCCGCTGGGCGCGGAGACGTGGACGAGGATCTCGGTTTCTCTCATGGAGCCGGGCAACGCCTGCCCAAGCCTTCATGGTGACCGTGGACACCGCTGGCAGATCGGTGCTGGCAGCTGGTGGTCCATGTGGTTGCTTGGACGCGTTCAGCTTCTCTGCTGTTGTCGAAAATAAGTTGAGGCTCGCGGGCGCGCCTGGGCCTTCCCATGGTTCGAGCGGCGGCCGGTCCGCGCCGTCCATCGCGAGCCCCGACTCCCATCATCATCTGTGGAAACCATCTCCAACGGCTCGGCTGCTGGGATGATTATAGGGTCATGTCGTCGAGTGCATTCACTCTGCAGACCATGCTGCGTTGGAATTCGCGTCCGGCTGAAGTGGGCTTTAAGGCATCTGAGACCGCGCTCCGCAACACTGATCATCCAGACCAGGGTCCTAGAGAACGAGCAAGCCAGCCCCTTGGACTCAGATCCATCGATGCAGCAAGGCTCCATCGACTATGTCTCGTATGGGACGTCATTCGCCAGCTCCATGCCTGCGGATCCCCGACGCTGCATCTCCGGCGATAGCGGATCGCTAGCTGGGCACGATGATTCGCTCATCAGTTCTGAGGCAAGATCTACACTTTATAATGATTTACTGACTGAGCTCACTAGAACTAGGTAAAGCGTCCTCTTGACAATAAGATCGGTAGTCAGCCAGCAGTTCTCCAGCTCGTATTTCCGATATCCGGGTATCCAAGTTCTCGTGCGTTGAAAGATGTGCTCGACCCCGGCTGTGATCCATTGCTTGGACTGTGCGCACCTCCCGGAAGGCGATATGAACATCCTGTGGATTGTGGCTTGGGACTCGGGCACGTTCAAACCATCACGCTTCCTATCAAGGGCCGCCATCTTTCTCGGAGAGCCCTCGTATGCAGACGGTTGTCGCTGTGCATATTCGTGCCTACTGCGGCGACAGGGAGTGTCTGCGCGGGTTCGGAAGATCAGAGCCCTCGAGTTAACCTCGCTGTGTCGGTCATGACTCGTCAGAGAAAACGGTTGGTCATGGCGGCCGGCACCTAACCTTGCCTAGTCGTTCGTTGGTCTAGCCTGCGTCCCCATCCCATTAGTCAACGGCGCCGGCCTCTACCTACAAAGGCTACTTTGCAGACAGATCAGGGTCAGTAATAATAGCGAAGAAACGAGCAGCATAGCACGTGGCTTGCCATCCGATCCGAACCTGCCTGGAAGGTCGCGGTCCATGAGGTTGCCTCAATTCGAGGAGTGGCGTTGATCCACTGCCCTCCGCAACGCAAGTATTTCTCGGCTTTGATCTTCCATAGCTGGGACTGGGGTCGCACAGACGGGCACGCTCACGCGCCCTATCTCAGCTCCATCCTCGCCTAAGAAGGCTGGGGCGCGAGCCTTGCAAGGTCACCAGGATTTAAGAGTAAAACGGCCGCTTGGGAAACGCGCGGCTCGATTAGCCCCCGGAGCTTCCAGCCTGGTGCCTGTGGAATAAAAGTTATTAATCTCGTGGCTTGTTGAACTAGCAGGCCGACTAGTCGCTGATTTCTACCATAATTGGAGATGATGTAAGGCGCTTAGAAGCAGCGCCGCTTAAACCTCCTGTCGCTATCCTTGCGACCTGAGATCCCGAGCTGCAGCGTCTGTCGCCTCCGGCTTCGAGTTGTGATCGTGTTTCGACTTCCACATACGAACTTCCCTCAGGTCCGGCCGAGGAAGTGTCCATTGTCCTCAACCACCTCCCCAACCCTCTCCTCCTCCCCTTTCGCCCGCGACCGCGGCCAATGCGATCAGCCCGCGCACGGGGCTTCTGGAAGGTTACTCAAGGTGAACAAAGCCGGGGAACGGTCTTCTGTGTATGTAACATGCGCGATGGCTGACCTACGCCTAGATATCCTCGAATTATCTGGACTCCCGTGTTCCCAAATATTGCGCGCACATCCTCGTCACTGTCGCCGCTGTTTTGACCAGCTCGATCTTGACGACAGAATTATACCGAGAATAGTTCAGAGGAGATGGCGTCCTTAGGTATCGGGGACCCTCATTTACAACCGGGAGCAGTATCGGGACAGAATCTGCCATATAGCGGGGCATACAGTAAGTCTGCACCGTCGGAATAGCCGAATGAGGACGTGATATTATCCTGGCCAGCCTGATATGATTTCCATCTCCTTCACTCTTCGCCTGGACATTCGTCATATATGTCGGTTACCCTGGCGCGTGTGTGTATGTTGAAGCTGCAGTTATCCTTGTCGTGATTGGAAACAGCCACTGCATCGGCAGTGTCTCACACGGTCACCAAAGCGCCCTAGCCGATCCTCTTGATCGCATGGGGTGTATACCTGGGCCATGTTCACGACTAAGAGAACAACTGCCTGAGGTTAGAGGCATTGGCCACAGTTTAATGGTGGTCCATAGTGCTTGCTCGACGGCCCAAGCCCCCATTTCCCTTGCTATGAGGTGTACACATGTCCAAATGGAAGAGTTGCATCTTTTACATCCAGATTCTATCTACTTCAAACCCCTGCCCTCTCTTGCAGCTAAGACCGTCTTTTTGTCTTTTCTGAGATCTATTTGGCAGTTAGCTGACTGTTCGCGCCGCTGCTCTCCTCCATGAACGGCCAAACGGATCCGTTGACTGTCGGGCCATCCGCATCGCGGCTCCAGAACCACGTTTCTGGACGGATGGACAGTCCATCGTTTCCGCTTGGTCGGGTGGAGGGAAGCTCGGTGCATGATACCACCACAGGCCAATCGTCCCATGATCTCCTCAGAGGCCCGTCGATAATGAATATATCATTTCTCAAGGCATTTGGAGCGCAGCGGAAGCTTACGAGAGATGGTCAACCCGCAAAACGCCGAGGTCCGAAGCCGGACAGCAAGCCAGCTCAGACGAGACGGCAGGAGTTGAACCGTCAGGCTCAAAGGTTGTCCTTTTCACGTCCGCCTCCTCGCCGGTTGCTGACCGCGGCTGCTATAGAACCCACCGTGAACGTAAGGAACAGTACATCAGGGCTCTGGAGTCGGAGGTCTCGAGATTGAGGGAAGCCTACAGCCATGATATCATCGCTTCACAGACATCGTTACAGCAGCATCGAGAGGCGCTGCAAGCATTACGAGAAGAGAACGATATCATGAAGGAGATATTGAGATCACACGGCATCTCGTACGAAGCGGAGCTCGAGCGCCGTAGAGCGGAGCTGCTCTCCATGGGCCCGGGTAGTTCCTTCGCGGGCAGCAGCAGCGGCTCTGCCATTCTCCAAACTTCCTACCCTCATGTATTGTCCACGCCCGCCACGACCGTTTCCTCCGGTATGAGTCCTGGTGCAAGTCACGGGGATCATATGGATCTATCGCACGGCAACGGGCGAATGTATCAGCATGAGTTCCAGGCGAGTCCATGCGAGCGGCCCGGATTCGTGGAGCATTCTAGTCAATTCAACGGTGCATCAGCGCCGGAAGCACCGGGAATATTCGAGAAAGACCCGCAGCTTGGGATCGACTTTATTCTTACGTATGTCACTCACTCTACTCCTTAGATTGAATTTGGACTGACAGATGCAAAGCCTCGAAGCACCCTGCCGCGACCACACCGAATATCTCTGTCGACGATCCGCTGCCGCCAGCGACGACGAGGAGGACGCACCGTTCTCCGGCCACGCCCTGATGGCCTCGTGTCCGCCGCCGTCCCACATCGACAACACGCCCGACGGACAGATGTACCCGCACCAGACGTACGACCTGCCGCCCGCGAACCTGGCGACGCTGCTGAACCTCAGCCGCCAGCTGGTCACGGAGGGGCAGATCACGCCGATCATGGCGCTGCAGAGCCTCAAGGACCACGAGATGTACCACACCCTGACGCGGGAGGACGTCAAGTTCATCATGGACACGCTGCACACCAAGATCCGGTGCTACGGGTTCGGCGCCGTTATCGAGGACTTTGAGCTTACGGACTGCCTCAACGGCGTGCTGGGGTCGAAAATCGATTCGGCGCTGGCGGCGCAGACTGCTGCGCCGTGCAGGGACGAGATGATGTATTCTTAGCAGGCGGGTTGTCTTTTTTTTTTTTTTTAACTTTCCTTTGTCTTCCCATACCGAATACGGAATGCTATGCTCTGTATGCTCTGGGCGGATCCATGTCCCGATGGCTGGCCTTCGCCGTCTTCTCGTTCCTCTTTCTTTTCTATATATATCCAGGGTACCTGAACACGAACACGGAACACTTTATATAGCAAGCGACGTCCGGGTTTGGCTTGGTCTTGGCCCTTCATTTATGAACGAATCCATCAACAGATCAACTATGTGGACCATGTGTGGGAGTATCACAAATTGTCTTCTTTTGTCTTTTTATTTTTTTTCCAGCTCCATCTCTCTCGATCATATCATATCATCCTTGGAGCAGGTTTCGGGTTTTCTTTTCCTTTTCCTTTTCTTTACTTTTCTTGTGATGATAATGACGGGTGCTGCTTGCCTTTTTTTTCCATTATTCCAGTAAATTTATCGATGATTTATCTATTTTCTTTTCTTTTCATTTCCACAATCTATCTATATGAGTCGAGCGTCGAGTATCTAGCATGTTTGATTAGGTCGAATAAATAAATAGGGTAAATTAAATAAAAAAAAATCGTTTACCTTACCGGTAAGTCAGCCATATCGACCGGGTTATGATATGGTTATGTTATTGCGATGATTGTGTCTTGTCTGTCTGTCTGTCTATCTTTCTATCTCCCTCTCTATATTCCTTCGCTGTCTTGGTCTGCTCGGTCAAGCACGGACGGTATGTAGTATACGGTACAGTACATCCTGACGTGACTGGGGGGGAGGGGAGGAATGGGGGCTATTTATATAAAAAAAATAAAGGGAGGTAGTCTTGACTGATGTCAACAAGCAGAGCAGGAGGAGAAAGAAAGGGGCAAGAGCAAGAGCAAGAGAGCAAGAAGTATCTGTCTGTCTATCTGGCTCGGATTGGATTTGGATTGATAATGGACAGACAGCCACGGACGCATTCATTCATTCATTCGTTCCAATTTTTGAGGATCCATAAATAATAAATAGCAAGCCATATATGATGGCTTGTATGATATATATATATATATATATATATCATCACCGTTACATTATAATCTACCTGAGAAATGAATGAACGAAGTAAGGCCTTTCGGCAGAAGAATCTTTAAGACCTCTTCTTCTATTTCATTTCAGCGTCAGAACATGGACAAGCACATAGCATGACTAACTAACATAACCTAAAAAGGGAGTCGGAATCTAACAACATTAGAAATGAAGAGCAAAAGGGAATCACATTGTTTCCCCCGATCCATCTCAATCCATCCCGTCTGTCTGTCTCCACATTTTTTTTTAAATCTCTTCCTCAGCAGCGTCATCATACGCATAACACATTGCCTCTACTCAGCTCAGCTTATTTACTGATGATGAAGATGATGACTTCACTCCTCCTCCTCAGAGCCCTCCTCCTCCTTGCCCTCGCCGGCAGCCTCCTCGTCCTCCTCGAACGTGTTGGGCGGCACGCTGTACAGCCGGATGACGGGCTTGTTGGGGTCCTTGACGAGGACGTACTTCTTGATCTTGTCCTCGCCGGCCTCGCCTTCTCCTTCCTTCTTCTCCTGCTGCTTCTTCTCGCCCTCGGCTTCGCCGCCTTCGCCCTGACCTTCACCTTCACCTTCCTGGTTCTCTTCGTCGTCCAGGCTGCGGATCAGGTCGACGATCGTCCGGACGATACCCCAGCCGTTGCTCAGGTTGAGATTCATCTGGGCGGCGAACTCGCGCGGCTTGTAGCCCACGACGCCCAGGATGACGTGGGACTCGGCGCTCTTGGGGTTGGCGCGTGAGACGAAGCCGAGCTTCATGACGTCGGCCTTGGCCAGGATGGCCTGGGTGGTCCAGCGCGCCAGCTTGCAGCTGTTGTTCTTCATCTCGGTGGCGACGACGGCGCCGCGCTGCGAGGCCAGCTTGGTGCGCCAGTCGAGCGCGCCGCCCGCGCCCTGCGCCTTGTGGTCGAACTCGTTGAGCGCCTTGACCACAAGCTGCTGCGTCTCGCCGTTGACGGCGTTCTTGGTCACGGCATCGACCTCGGTGCGGACGACCAGGTGCAAGGGTTCCTCGTCCTTCTCAAGCGACAGGTCGAAGCGGCGGTACTTGTAGCCCTTGGAGGCCAGCGGCTCCGTCTCCTCCTGCGCATTGTAGAAGGGGTTCGGGTGGTTGAACTCGACCTTCTCCTTGTCGTTCTCGATGACCGTCTGCAGCGCGAAGTTGTGGTTGATGAAGGTGGCCTCCAAGGCCAGCGCGGACGGGGTGTTGATCGAGTCCTGCTGCTTGCCCGACGCCTCGGACACCTCGAGCGGCGCGTCCGCCGCGTTCTCGTTGACCGTGACCAGGTCGATGGAGGCGCCCTCGCGCTTGTCGAAGTAGATCTTGTTGCCGTGGCGCACGATGACAATGTCCCACGAGTAGACGCTGCGCGTCGCGCACATGAGCATGGACAGGATGTCCGACGTGGCGAAGACGGTGGCCTCATCACGCTCGGCCAGATCCTGGATGACAGGATCCTGGGAAGTGGTGACGTTGTAGGCGGCGCGGTCGAGGGCCTGCAGCTTGCGCTCGTGGCCCTTGACGGGCGCCTTGTCGTACGACCGGTCGTAGTAGTACAGGAAGCCGTAGCTGTCGAGGTCCTCGCCGTCGGCCGTCTCCAGGTTGAGCTTGGACAGCCGGTTGAAGTCGACCTCCTCGATCAGCGTCCACTCGGGGCGGATGGTGACCGAGCTGTCGCGGTTGCGCTGCGGCTTGTCATAGTCCTTCCAGCCGAAGCGGCGTCCGCGTCCGGTGCGCGCGCCGCGGTTTTCGTAGTAGCGGTCGCCCGCCTGGCCGCGGGCAGCACCGACTCGCTGGAAGCCAGCTCTGCCGCCGCGCTGGATCACACCGCGCTGGCCGCGGCCACGGAAGATGGTGCCGCCGCCGCGGCCGAAGACGCGCGACTTGGCGGACGTGCGGGTGTTGTCGACGACGGAGAAGGAGGACTCGTCCTCGGCGACCTGGATGGCGAAGAGGCTGGACGTGCCGGCGCCGTACACCTGGTCTGGGCAGAGTCAGCTCAAAGTTCACAACGGACTAAGGAACAAGGATACTTACCTCTGTAGTTGCGGTTGTAGGCCTGGCGGCCGCCGCGCTCACGGTCCTTGCCGTCGGCGGTCCAGTCGGCCATGCGGCCGAGCTTGTCGCTCTTGGAGAAGGGGGCATACGGGACGCCGTCGAGGGTGTTGTCGGTGGGCGTGGCGGGGCCCCAGGAGTCGTCCGAGGGAAGGGCAGACACGATGTCTGCGAGGGAGACGGGTGCCATGGTGAGTCCTGCTGTCTGGGTGTGGTCTGTAAAATTGACAGGAAGATAATATCAGTGAGGTCCTGCGCAGACCGCGCGTGAGGTCAGAGCTTGGCGGACTGAGGGGTTGTGCCGAAGTCGAGGTGGTGAAGATATCCAAATTCACGATATTCTGGAGTTTCGGCGGCGTGTGGGCTCCAGCCACCGCCACCGCACCGCCACTGGTGCATAGCTGAGTCAGACAGTTGTGCATCGTGCATAACCCCAGAGGAAGTATGTCGTGGTACGTCGTATTCTATAAGGCTCGACGACGGCTTCCAGGTCAAAGATCAGATTTTCCCTTCCAGTTACCATGCCCAGGACTTCAATTTTGTTTATCTCGTACGGTCTTGGGAACTTCTAACGGAATATATATGTTTACTTGGTACTCTCCAACAAACAGAGTGGGTATGAGGCATGTCAGTGGAACGTATACAGGGCCCAATTCCAGTTCCGGATCATTTGCATCATTCACGTAGGAAGACTGTAGACATATGCGACTGGTCTATTCGACGGGACACAGATATCAACGGTGGAGTTAACAGAAGACTCCGTGATGTCACTCCAAAGCTAGCCTACCTAAAAGTTACTTGCTACTCACGGACATCCCTAAACCCATACGCTTCCCACCTCGCCAGCACCCGCTCCCTCACCTCCGCCGGATACGCGCCCTCGAAGCTGCTCCGCACCCAGTCCCGCCGCCCCGCGTACTCCTGCGGCAGCAGCAGGTTCACCACGCTCTTCCCGCCGCGGCCCGGGTCGGGCACCTGCTCCCGCCGCGCCTTGGTCATGTACGGCAGCATGGGCAGGCCGCGCGTGTCGTCGAACACGTACTCGTCGGCGCCCGGGCGGTACCGCGTCGCCACGGCCCACAGCACCTGGTCGATGTCGGTGACGTCGACGTCGTCGCCGACGAGGAAGACCTTGGGGATCTCCCACCCGGCGTGGGTGGAGAAGATGAGCTCGCCCGCGCGGCGGCAGAGGTCTTGCGGGGTGGTCTGGAGCGCAGCCAGTTTCTGGATGTCGACGCTGACGACGATCCAGCAGGCGTGGGCTTCGTAGGGCAGCCAGACGAAGTCGACGGGGAAGTCGGCCTCGCGAAGCGTCCCGAGCACCTCCGCCGCGATGGAGGCGCCCCAGACGGTGTGCGTCTCGTCCGGGGCGACGCCGGCCACGCAGATGGGCACGACGGGCTGGTCGCGGAAGGTCACGCAGTCGATGTGGAAGAGCGGCTTCAGGACGGGCTCGTCCGCGGAGGCGTAGCCGTGGTACTCGCCCATGGGGCCCTCGGGCACGCGCTGCGTGTTGCTGATGCGGCCCTCGATGACCACCTCCGCGTTGGCGGGCACGTACAGGTCGTTGGTCTCGCACCGGACGACCTCCAGCGGCGTGCCGCTCAGCGCGCCGATGTAGCCGTCCTCGGAGACGCCGTAGGGCAGCGGCATGCCGGCCACCCAGGCCGCTGCGGGCGGACCGCCCAGGACCATCGCCCACGGCGTCTCCTGGCCCCTGTCCGCCCACATACGGTGCACGGCGGCGATGTGCTGGCCGTCGAGGACCGGGCAGGTCAGGGCGCGCGGCTCGCGGCCGTGGTGCATGGCGCGCGAGATGGACCACGACGTCCAGGACCTGTCCGGCGTCTGGACGACGTGGAAGCCATACGTCCCGAGATAGTTGCCGCCGTCGAGCGCGTGCAGGCGCGGGATGGGCCACCGGTTCAGGTCGATGTCGGCGCCGCGGAGGATGTTCTGCTTGCAGGGGGCGTCGGCGGCGTTGGCGATGGGCACCGGCGGCAGCGGCTTGCCCTTCTTCGCGGCGATCATCTTCTCGACGATCTCGCGCGGCGTGCTGGTGGCCGGCAGCCCGATCGAGAGGGCCAGGCGGGCATGCTCCTCCCTCTTGCTCCTGCGCAGGCCGACGGGCGCGCCCAGGATGCGGAACAGGCCCGTCTGGGGGTCGGTGCCGGCGACGTTGTGGAACAGGGGCGCCGGGGCGCGCGTTTCGTAGACGCGGCGGGTGATGGCGCCGACCTCGAGGTCTGGAGACACAGACTCGTGGACGTCGACCAGGTCGCCCTGCTGGCGGAGGGTGTCGAGCATGGAGCGGAAGCTGAGGTGCGGCGCCTGGTTTGCTTCACGGACGCTGTTCCGTCTGGACGTGGTCGACGGCCGGCGGAGCAGCCGGCCGTGACGTGCGAGAGTCCATGTCCTCGAGGCCATGGCGTCTAGAAGCTCGAGATAATGATATCAATGTTGATCTGGCGGGAGGTGAGCACACAGTACAAGGAGGTATACAGGGGGGCATGGTACTGTACACCTCGAACAAGAAGATCACCAGATACCGGAGACCTAGCAGACCGATCTGCCCATCAAAGAACCCTCCTCCACCTGGACCATCCTGGGTCGCCGGCCAGAAAGCCGACACCATGTCGCAGTGCGTCGTGCCGGGGAAGTCGGGAGGGGAGATCGGGATCACTCCCGCCTGATCGAGACAACGCGCGGGGACCAGGATGCGCTGTCGCCACGAGGATCGATCATCGAGCCCTCGATCCGAGGCTCTTTCCGTCGACTCTGGACTCTTGACTCTTGCTGACTGCTGGCCGGTGAACTTGGACGGGCTGGCATGCCATATCAAACGGAGAACACCTCGCACGGATTCACCCCCTCCTGTCCGCCTCCCGAGTCTTCAAAGACATCGATTGGTACATCTTAGGAAGACCACCGGCGGATATATATCCAGAAAGACACAGTCCATATCACCGGGTCGACACTGTCATTGTTGTTGTCGTCGTCGTCGAGAGAAGCGGGAGAAGATGCTGCCGCAAGCAGGCAGAACGTCGCATCTCCGACCCCCGCTGCGGCCGTCCTCCAAGCCCTATCTTCATTACCATGCCCGACAACATACACAACAACATACACCACATTACCATGTCCACACATCCACCTCCACCGGCCTCAGACACAACCGCCTCATCGTCGCCCTGACCGGCGCCACGGGCGCCATCTACGGCATCACTGCCCTGCAATACCTCCGCTCCCTGGGAGGCATCGAGACGCACCTCATCATGTCCAAATGGGCGCACGCCACCATCAAATACGAGACCCCGTACTCGGTCTCCGACGTCGCAGCCCTCGCCACGGGCAGGACCTGGTCGGTCCGGGACCTCTCCGCGCCCCCCAGCAGCGGCAGCTGGCCCTGCGACGGGATGCTCGTCGCGCCGTGCAGCATGAAGACGCTGGCGGCCATCCGGACGGGGTACACGGGGGACTCGCTGATCGCGCGGGCCGCGGACGTGTGCATCAAGGAGTCGCCGCGGCGCACCCTGGTGCTAGCCGTGCGGGAGACGCCGCTGAGCGTCATCCATCTGGAGAACATGCTTGCCTTGGCGCGGATGGGAGTTGTGATCTTCCCGGCCGTGCCGGCGTTCTACACGCGGCCGCGGGGGCTGGATGATGTGGTGCGGCACAGCGTGGCGCGGATGCTGGATTGCTTTGGGATCGAGGTCGGGGGGTTGATGCCTCCGGAGGGGAGATGGGAGGGGTTTCGCTCGTAGTCTAGAAACTTGCGTTCGAACGTCTCTGGACGTTCTACTCTACGAGTATATATACGGATGTACAGTATTACGTCACGGCTGGCTGGTGTCTACATAGATAGACCGGACCGGACAGGGACATTCAGATTCACGGTAGTATTAAAGAGTTATTATATATGATCCAGATTAGGGTTATTCTTACAGAGCACCTCGGGACGACAGACAACACGACCACAACATTACGCTACATAACCTTAAGCAAGACAAAAATACAATGTAGCATCGTGATTTGGCAAATATCCTAACCACCAGTCATGAAGTCATCCAAGGAATCAAGCTTCCCTCGAGAACAGTCCTTCGAGGAGGACAGTTTCGGGCCCAGTTTAATAATATACGTGACTGTACGTTTACAAATGTCACATTCCTAGTATTGATCCTGCTTTTGCGTCATAGTAAATAATAGTATGTGTTCTTTTCTCCCTTTTTTTTTTCTTGATTGACCCCCATTGAGTAATTAATCTGCTACATTTACTGCTGTGGACCATGATTTTACTAATTGGAATGAACTGCACTTGTTATTAACTTAATATGATTCAGTTTTTTTAGGCTGGTGAAGTCAATAAATTGTAGCTACAGGAATAAGATAAGCACAAATTAGTTTTGAACTATGAGCTACCTAATATAGACAGATGGGGAGAAGAGATCAAATCAACTTCAAACAGATACTTTGCCAATACAGCAGGTCATATCCAATCCAGCTCAACGACCGACAGTACTTTCACATTCCAGTGGTCCAGATTGCTGACTTCATAGCTATACACTCTGGCTGACGACCTGATGTTGCTGCAGCTAGCCCAGAGAAGTTAGGTTGGTCGAGCCCTGGACGACGTATTGCTTCTCCTTCTTGAAGCTGGCCACCGTCTCGTTGCTCAGCTTCAGCGTGTCGAGGATGATCTGGCGCGGGGTCGAGGCGATCCACTGGCCGAGGGCGACGTCTGTAAACAGTTCTTGTCAGTACGGATGTTCTGTTCGCGTAGCGGATGAAAACTAACGCACCGCTAAAGTGGTCCGCCTGCAGCACCTCGACGAAAATGAGGTCGATGTCGCCCGTGTTCTCGATGTAGTGGCTGTGCGACTTGGGGAAGTACGCGACGTCGCCCGCGCGGAAGTCGAACGTCGTGGCCGTGTCCGGCGCCGCGAACAGCGTCCCACGGCCCTGGCCCTGGATGAAGAAGCTCCACTCGTCGCTCGACGGGTGCCAGTGGATCTCGCGCAGGGCGCCGGGCTTCACGGTCACCAGGGCGGCCGAGAAGTTGGAGGCGATGGGGAAGGTCAACGGGTCGACGATCTTGACGCTGCCGCCGGGCACCTCGTGTGCGGGCTGCTCGGAGAAGTGGTACGAGTAGCTCTGCGCCTTGGGCAAGATGCCCCCTTCGCCGGTGACGTTCTGCGCCTCGATGTCCTTGGGAGCTGGCGTCCCGGGGAAGATGTACAGCTCATCCGTCGGGATGTTGTCGAATGCGGCGACGGGGACGCCAAAATTCTTGGCCAGTACTTCTTTCTAGGAGACTGTTAGCTTTTTTCCCTATGCTCGCTGCTTATGGGATACCTTACAGGGTTGTGATAAAAGACTTCCGTGGCAAGGAACGTGTTGTCTTCGGAGAAGTCCCCGTCGTCGAAGACGAGCAGGAACTCCACTCCGTTCTCCAGAGCCTGGATGGAGTGAGGCACGCCCCTAGGAAGGTCAGCTCTGACTGCAAAGCAACGGAGTCTTTTTTAAAAAATAAGGAGGGGGGGGGGGGGTTCGGGATCAGATACTTACGGAGGGAAGAACCAGACGTCGCCCTTGCTCACGTCGTCGATGAATGTCTCACCGTTCTCGTTGACAGCCTAACAATACTAGGTCAGCGTGAGCTCTACAAGCTTGACGGACGCAGAAGACATGCCTGAATCCGACAACTGCCGTTCAGGACAATAGACCACTCGGACGCAACGTGCCAGTGGAGCTCTCTGTATGCTCCCGGCTCGAGTCTCATGTCCACACCAGCCATCTCCTTGGCATCGGGCATGACATTGGTGTTTTCCTGACGGGCCCAGCCGGATCCGTTGAGTCCGAGCCTGTCAATCGCATTAGTAGAGCTCACAACCCGCAGGTGATAGTAGAAGAAATGCCTGTCCAACACGGGGGAAGCCCCTGGACAGGGACAACAGGGATAGCTTACCTGTTGTGGCTGAGACCTAATGACGATAAACGTCAGTTTTGATCTTACCAGTGTAATGAGCACTTATTGGAACCTACCCATTGGCCACTGCGCGTTGATGGTTTGACCGTTGTCCGTTCCTGGAGGCGCAAGCTTGTCACTGTTGATCCTGTCGTAGTAGTAGTTGCCTGCGACACGGTCAGCCCGGCTTCCTCAAGCTTCATCGGATGTTCTTCGTCGCACATACGGGGCCCTGGATCGTTTGCTCCCTTCGTTCCGCGAATCGGCTGCGGATTGTCGGCGTGCTCAAAGTCCAGGTAGACACCGTCACGCGCGTCATCCTTCTGTCCGGGCACGAGCGTGAACTTGATGGCATCCGTGTCCTCGTCCGTGAGAACGTTGTCCGGAGAGTAGCCCAGGAGATCCTCCGAACCTCTCAGCGGAGGGTTGCCTCCGGAGTTGGAGGTCGGGGCTCCATTGGCAGTCTGGAGAACCGCCAGCAATGCGGACACGCGCAGCAAGATCTCGGGTCTCATCTCGAGAGCAATTGAGTCAGTTCTGGCGACCTAAGGTAGGCGAGCTCGCGACCGTGTTGGACAACTGGCAGGGCCGATTGAGGAAGGGAACTTCGGTGCGATGAATTCAACTGGGAGAGGGAGCTCGCGCAGATTCCAACGAGAAGAGAACAGGTGGGCTCAACCGTCCCCTTTATATATCTGCACCCGGAACGGAAGGAAAGTAGGCTCAAGCGACGTTGGAAAGCGTCGGTCGTCGTTTCTTTCTCTTCTCCTCACCCGGTATACCGCAGCTTCGCCATACCCCTCACGCGCAAGGGGAAAAAAACACAGCATGCTCCTCAGCAGAACAGCGACCGATCCCCTGTCCGACGGAGATTGATGTCAGCCCGAAGGGGCAAGGCTGATGGATGGGCGTCGTCTTGTGGGTTCCATTGGCGGCCGTCCCGAAACACCGAGTAGGTTCGATTGGACGGCCAGCGCGTGCCTGAGCTCGTTGCATTTGCACGATTGCTAAGTGGTATTGCATCCCTGTAGCGCCGTACCTATCATACGCATGGCTCGTACCGGGTTTCGGCAGAATAAACCTGGGTTCCACCGAAGACACCGCAGCATCTGCAACCAGCACATGCAACCGGTATACTATTCATAGCGGCAGGAACATGGTGGCAGCCACAGGAGGGTGGATGGGAGATGGTCACTAGTTCCGCCACAGGGCTAATATCAACGAGTTCTGCACGACGGCCGACAGACTGACCGGGAGGGTGAGCTCGAGGCGTCGTGGATGGCCGGATGATGAGGATCCTGGCGACGAAGGGCCGACGTGAGAGGCTGCTGCTCAAGCTTTTTTAGCGGCCGACGGGGCGCCCCACCGTCTGCAGCTGTATCTTCACGCCGTTGACGGGTAGACGCTGTATTTGCACAGTAATCCTCCGGCGACAGGGGTGGTGGTGAGCGATGTTGAGGTACGGCGGAGGTGAAAGAAGCAGAGACAGGGATCACGTCCTCTTCGCCCTCCCTGCTAGGTGGCCCCTCACCCCGCATGAGGAGAAGATGGACATCCTGGCAAGATTGTAGTATTGTAGAGGTATCTGGAGGAGTGCCTCTGCTGGAGAGTGGTCTTGGCATGGGATATTGCCTAGTACTGCTTAGCATGTCTTCAGGCGTGAACCGAAGGGAGGCAAACATCCAAACTTGAGTCATGGACATGTCAACCGTCTGCGCATATAGCAATCCACGGCTGTCCGGCACGATCAGATAATGCAATTGCGTCGCTCCCTCGGCGGGCAGGTGAAGCTTGCTGGATGGAGGAGAGAGGATCGTCGTGGAAATGTTCCATGCGACTCCGCTCGTTGCTAGTTACTTCGCATCAGCCCAGTGTCAAGTGGCTTGGAAATTGACGAGGAACCCACCAGAGGCTTGATCGATGCAGCCTGTCTCGGCCGGGCGCTGTCAAGGACGGAGTGCGGATACTCGGTGCAGCCCGACTAACGACTCCTCCGGGATGGCGGAGTAGCAGGTTGAAACCCCATGGAGCAGATCTGGCCGACGGCGAACCTCACCACAACTCTCCGAGACCCCGCTCCTCGATCCAGCACTTTAACGCTCATGCTCCGCATGAGCTGGCCGGGATTTCCGCTCTGGTGATGGAAAAATCCCTCCATGCTTGGCAGCCCGGCAAGGCATATCCGTGCGGGTACCTAAAAACTCCGGAGGACGCAGTGTACTCCGCATCTAATCTAAGAACAGCCCTACAGAAACAACGGTGTGAGAGCGACGGCCCGGACGACCCGACACCGCCTACTGGGGCTCCCCTCCTTCAAGATGATTATTCCCCGGCCAGCCGAGTCGACGCTATCTTAGTCTCCCATCGACGGAGTAAATAGGTGGGACCGGTGGACCCCTCGGGTGGAAGATATCAGCCATCAGCACCTGCGTGATTACTATTCGAGGGCGGCCTAACCACTACTAAGTACCTGCTGCGTAAGGTACTTGATGTGGTCTTCGATTGAGACCTGATTATTCTAGTCCCGGGTTTGGCAGCCATGAGGTTTATCATCGCGAGAGCGCGTGTACGGAGTATACGTATATGTTTACGTATGTATATGGGCCTGAAGGATATAGCTCGAGATTAGTACTGTTCATCTATCTTTCCAGGAATTTCCAAGAATGGAAGATGCAGAGGCTTTTTTTTCCTCAGGGGAGATCAGCATGCATGGTGCCGTGCATCGTAGTATCGATATATATGCAATAGTATATTAGGTAGCCAGGCACATGGAATCCATTCCCATTGCCACGTCGAATCAAGATCGATGTACTCTTTATACGCATTTACATACCATGTCTACCTACCTATCCCACCCACCTATGAGCGCTCCCAGGGTTACCTTAGGTGCAGATATAGGTACATCTATACATAGTATCCATCTCAAGCCCAATTCTCCAATCAGATCCAAATGAAAGGCCCGATCGCAACTAAACAACCAGGCTGAAGCCAGGCAGGCAGGCAGGCAAACAGACAGGGGGGCCTTGGAAAGAAATCCTGAGTGAATTAATTACCCAACAATGGAGCAGGATCGGATCTGTCGGGGGACAGTACACTCCGGCTGCACTCCGCAATCAACGCAACGCAATGCATCTGCCTGTGCCATCCCGCCTCGTGCAAATTCAATTCGGCTGGTTTCCAGTATATACTATTACTGTGGCTACTGGGTGCCACAAGTGGAGGCATCGTTCCATGCCTACAGCGCGTCCTGCGTGCATAATAATGTACACAGTAGGTGCTATCCACTATCCACCTCGACAGGTACTAGAGCATCTATGTACTCATGTACATAAACAAGACGAGAACCAGACTGAAAGAAACCCCCTGCCTGCCACTAACTTCATGCTTCCGAAGTTCCCACAGTTACAGTACCCTGGTCAACATGCATAGGTCAGGTAGGTAGGTACCTATCCTAGGTACGCAGTAGTACTCGATAGCAGTGCTAATATTAAAACCCCTGCTCCCCGTGAGGGGGCACGCGTGCGTGGCCAGAGTTCTGGAAAGATCGTTGTATTACTAACTACTTGGGTAGATAGCTAGGAGGACGAAGTAAATTAGACCCGAACCAGTCATAGTCATAGTCATTGTCGTTGGCATATGAATGTGAATCGGTGTACTCCATACCTAGTAGTAGTAGGATTAGTATAAACCTTCTCGGTATGGCGCTCTGCTATACTATTCTATGCCAAGGAAAGCCGCAGACAGACAGACGTGGACATGGCAACTCTCTTATAATGGATTAGACAATATATATATAGATAGAAATAATATATATAGACAGGTTGAAAATCTCCTCCAAGTTGACCAGAACCGGAGCCATCAGGCCCAGCTTGTCTGTCTGCCAGTTCCCATCTCCGCACGAGGACAGGATGAGGATGAGCATTGAAAAAAAGTTCACCCTGGGCACACAAATCAAGACAACACACAATAGGTAAATTGAGTACTCTGACAGCTATGCATCGGCTATCCTAGTGTAGAGGAACTGCAGACTGACCGGTTACTTTAGTCTTGTTCCAAACCATAGGCCTTTCTCCTTTTTAAAAAAAAATAGAACTATTAATGGGAATCTTGCCTTGAACATCCGCAGAAGGATGAAAGAAAAACAGACACAGTTGTATGACTAGGTACAGTACATATCACTCATTCACCTAAAGTACCTTACGTATACTGTATATGTACTGTACATGTACATGTACATGTACTTGGAAGTTCTACCCAATTATGTACTGTTCTATAGAGTACTCAAATATTACTGCCTGATGTAGTAAATAAATGAGTTGAAGTACAGTACATACCTAGGTAAGTGAATGATGACTAACACTGCATGCATAAATGAATCAAATCAAGCGGGTGGGCGTCTGCATAATAATAATAAGATTTAGATTAAGCTTACATCAGACATGAGATGCAGATCGCAGATGCAGTATTATATAATCTATCTCCGTCAAATGGGAGTTCCCCCCCCCCCCCCCCCCCTCACGAACCACCAAGGGGACCGGGACCTTTATGCGCATACCTGGCTTGATGCACGCAGGAATCCGGGTTCTGGATCCCAAGGTTCTCAGGAGACCATTGCAATTCAGCTCCATACCTAACCTACCTAGGTATGCAGCCACCTGTGGGGATCTGACAAAGAGGTATGAAGGATTCCTTCCGATTGAAGCTATATCAAGGTGGGGGGTTTTATATTTTATTAGGATTCCTTGGATTTAACAATTCTTGGATTTTTATCTGTGTTCCTAGGTACCTAGTGAATATTTCACCTCTGACAGAAGAGAGGACAGAGAAGAGAGAGAGAGAAAACCAGTATCTACCTAACTTTATATATATTAAATCCAGACAGAGCTACGGTCTGTTTCAATTTACTTGTAATGTCCTGGTGGCGGGGCAAGTAATCTACTAAACATCATATCAATATGGTATTGCATTTTATTGTCACGCTCTCAGCTAGCCAGTTGCTTGACTATTCTGAAGCCACTGCTTATTCAAACAGCCAGTGGTCTAAATTAATTAACGAAAAACCTGAACATTTTAACCTTTCTGAATTGAGCCATTAATAGAATATTGATGTGCTCTCAGTAGACTTTCTCAGAAGACTAGTGACCACGAGATGATGAGACTTTGAAAAGGAAGGGGAAAAAAAGGTTAGGAAGCAAGTACTGTGGATAGAGTACATGAGTACGTACATAGTCAGGAAGAAAAAATGAAGGAAAAAATGAAGAACACATGTCGGAGGCAGGTTGAGCCGCTGCGGTCATCTGGACTATGGCTTTTGCTCACTCACTGCTCCGGAAACACCATAAGAGAACGTTCACAGATAGCATCCCCCAGGTTGTTTGGACTTTCGCTTTTTTTGGCAGATGAATGGCTCCTGCCAGTGTTTGAACAAGCCGAGCTGACCAAGTAAACAAACCGGTCGACGCCCGTATATAAGTACTTACTTGATCACGAAGGAAAGGAATCAATCAGTACTATGTAATTCAATGCGAAAAGAGATTGCTGAGATTTTATTTTCGAGCTCGTTAGATGCGTAACTAGTTTTCCTCATTTGATTGTGCCCCAAATGAAATGACGGTTCCAATCATATCAAGAAGGAAAAGGACAGATAAAGATTGCGAAAGAAGTAAAGTTAAGCAGAAGCAAACGAATGGATATCTACCTATGCAGACTCAAATCTATTCTCTGTAATAATCGCAGGTTAAATATCAAGCCCAGGGCAGAGTGATATTATATTGTAATTGAAGCGTTCTGCCAGGCCTACTAGGACCCTCTGGCCCTACTACTAGAATAACCTAAATTCTTAGTTATTTATATTACCTCTCTTTCTTTCTATGTCTTCACCTTCTCTCTTCTCTTTGTGTGTGCATATGTGTGTGTGTGTGTCTGCGCGCTGGTATATTTTTTTCTGCAGGTTATTATTGAATATATATATTCAGACTCAGGTAATCCTCGAATACTCCTTTCTTTCTTTTTCTTTATTGCACCTAGGAGATATGCATTCAGGATTTAATTGATATCTTCCTTGCTTCCTTCCTTTCATCCCTTGCCCTTGTCTTTAGGTGACCTACTTCCCTGTTCTGGGCGTGACAGTGTCCTCTTCTTCAGTTAGCTAGCCTCCCCTTTGCAGTTGCAGAGGGCTTTGAGATACAGCAGTTCAGCATTTATATAAGCCTGACACAGACAGAGCAGAAGGCTAATAGAATAGAATAGGGGAAAAAAAAATCAATCCACATTATACAAACAAACAGAGAACTCACAAACCACAGGACATGTCAAATCCCCACTAGACATGCACAGTTGTCCTGTCCCAGCCTGAATTCTAGTATAGAAAGTGACAAGACAAGAGTCTGGACAAAAGACAGTAGGTAATAGATTTGCTACTTCCACCTTCTTCCTCCTCTTCTTCTTTTTTTTCACAATAATATCTCACATCCCAGTCACCAGCTCCAGAAGAAGATCCTGGGCTTGAGAACCAGGTAAGCAAGCCATTATTAACAGTTTGGTTCAGTTCATCTCAGAAATTCTCTATTGCTCAATTAGATCTTAAAAGCAAGTTTTCTCTCTTTCTCTCTCTCTGTCAATTCTATCTTGCAGAGTCCTTCTTCAAGTAATCATATTATTTTTTTTCTATCCAAAACTACTTGGCCTGTCAACTTTCCAATCCAGTAGTGATATACAACTCAGTATTGGTTAGATTATTCATGTCTATCCCATTCTAACCCTTTTATATCCACCTTACTTCACCCGAGTAGGTAACAGTCAGTAAAAAGACAAGTAATGACAATAATAGGTCTTGGCATATAACTAACACACAAAATGAGAACTAGAAAAAGCGTTAAAGGCGCTAAGTTCGGCAACCAACAAAACCAATATATTATCAACTCGTGTTGGGATGTAATCATAATTAAAAGAAATTCATTAAATACATTTAACATATCCACTATCTATCCTATGTATGTATGTATATCCATATATACGGAGTATATGTCTCATAAGTTTATGTAAAATAGACATTAGAATATGTCCGTACCTCATATATATACTATAAGCCGCTTATATGTATGTATACCGACACGGCTCAACTCCTCCCCTCCAGATCGATCCCCACCCCCCTCGGCACGCGACACGCGCCCCTCACCTCCTCGGGCACCGTGCGCCAGATGACCTCGCGCACCTCGACGCCGACCTGCTCGATGGCGTCTATGGCCCAGATGACGTCGAGGTGCTCGTACTCGTCGATGACCCTGGCGTGCACGACGCGCACGTGCGGCTCACGCTCCTTGTTCCGCAGGCGGCGCAGCAGCCGCCGGCCGTCGACGAGGTCATCGCGCCCCGCGATCCACAGCGCCATGGGGGGCACCTGTTCGTCGAACCAGGCCGCCGCGCTGCGCGGCTTGCCCTCGTTGCCGTCGTCGCACCGCCGGTCCTCGTCTTCCTCCAGCTGCCCCTGCTCCCGCGTCGCCAGGATGCACTTCTGCTTCGCGAAGCACTCTCTCCCGAGCCACCAGCGCATGCTCTCGGCGGAGACGTAGACAGGGGCGAACTGGAACATGCGGTCACGCAGGCCGCGGTCCCAGCGCTCGTCGGACCAGTGGAAGAGGAAGGAGAAGACGCGGTAGCCCAGGAAGCCGTACAGGCGCGGCGGGAGGATGGCGTGCAGGGTCATCATGGACGGGATGAAGGCGTGGATGCCGAAGAAGAGGCGGAACACGGTCGGGGAGATGATGCGCATGAAGCGGAAGTAGGCCCGCTTGATGAGCGGGCCCGCGTACGCCGCGGGAGCGAGGGCGCAGAAGACGGAGATGCGCGAGCCCAGTTCGGGGCGCTGGTCCTTCGCCAGGGCGACCAGCGTCTCTGTTGTTCCCTGAGAGTGGCAGACCAGCGCCAGCTTCGGGAAGCCCGTCTCGTACAGCACGCGCGAGACGAGGGCCGGGAGATCGAAGACGCCCATGTGGCGGATGTTCCACGCCCACATGCGCGGGTCCGAGTACGACAGCGTCGTGTGCTCCGGGTGGAAGCCGCAGCGGTTGTTGCCCAGCCAGACGTCATAGCCGGACTTGCAGAGGAAGAAGGCCAGGCTGTCGTCGTCGTTGGCGCAATACGCGCCTGCGCTCTGGAGGAGGCCGGGGATCAGCAGGACGGGATAGCGGCGGTTGCTCGAGGGGAACGACGCCGGGTCTTTTTGGTCGTAGAAAACCCGCGGAGCGCGGTAGGCCCTCTCCTCGGGAGACCGGGGCGTGTACTCCCTGGGGTTGTAGACATGCCACAGGGTGAGGACGAAACCGTCCTCGGTCTGGACCTTGAACGTCTCGACGTCGAGCCCTACCCTTCGGGCATAATAGCCCACATCGCACACGAGGGGATCCTTTCCCCCTTCCAGCGGGGGGAACTCATTCTCCTCTTCGCCTTCCCCTGCCTCGAGATCCACCGAGGAACCCTGGCCGGGACGCGCATAACGATGCTCCTGCTGCTCCTGCTGCTGCTGCTGCTGCGGCTTCCGCCGGCGGCGCTTCCATTTCTTGCTCTCCTCCTTCCTGGCCCTCCGCCTCTCCGTCTCCTCCTTGTAGAACTTCCTCCGCTTGTACGGGTCCTGGAACCTCAACCGGCTCCAGACATGCTTCAAGCCCACCACGACGCCGCTGCACCACGCGCCCGCGACCACGGCGCCCAGGAAGGACAGCGAGAGGAAGAACGAGACTACGCGGTAGGCGCGACACTGGAGGCTGAGGAGCAGCGACGGCGGGCCGTACGTCGGCAGCGGAGGGAAGAGGGGGTGCGTCTGCAGCGGAGGAGGACCCTGGTAGACTACCTGCTGCTGCTGCTGCTGCTGTTCCTCCTGCTTTCCGGCGACTTGCTCCTGTTTCTCGACAATCGCATCGGCCATGACTGGCGACTGGAGAGAACCAGCGTCCGGGTCAGCCACGAGGCATGTCGTCTCGTCGACTTTCAGATCGACTCCATCGGTTGACGTTGACAAGCGGGGGCGCATATATACGGCGGTGGAGACGCCGGAGCAGGAGCAGGCAGCAGGAAACGAGGGCAAGGAATTAGAGGATATTAGATTACGTATAAGTAGACAAAGCGAGAGAAACCATACAGAAGCGCAAGTGGGGTATATAGAGACCAAACGAAAGGCACAAGACAGGGCAAGCGAGGGAATCGATGTCGATCTGTCTGTCTCTCCGCGCAGGTCGAGGCGGAGCGGAGGGAGGTGCACGTGACACGGGGAGACACGGGGTGTGTATGGCTTCACGGTTTCACCAACCAGCAAGCCAGGCCAAGACGAGGCGCATCGGTGGCGGCCGCCGCACCGTGGCCATGGAGAAGCTTGTCGAAGCTTATACGGATCAACAGGCCCAAGGTTCGGCTTACGAGATATACAGGAGCTTGTAGAGAGAATATCTTCCATTAGATGGTGCTTCCCTGTCCAAGGGTCCGCCAAAGCACCAAGTATATCCAGCATAAGCACTCCGTACTTACACCGTTCTGTAACCTCATATGTACATGTACCGTACATGTATCACAAGCGGCCTAAATTCATCATATAGAGAACGTGCCATTTCCCATGCAAGCCGACCGTACATCTCATCCCATTTCCCACATAAAAAGACAAAACGAATTATTATATCATAAAGCAGATACAAAACGACAGCTCAGTTCGCCCGTTCCACATGGTCCGCGTGCACAGCACGCTTCTCCTTGGCGTTGGCCTCGAGGTCCTCCAGGGCGCCGCCCTTCATCTCGCCCGCCACGTCGCGCACATCGGTGTAGTGCACCGAGGGCACAAAGCCCGGCGACTTCCAGGCGAAGCGCACCTTGGAGTACATCTCGTCGACCTGCTCCAGGGTCAGGTTCTTGGTCTCGTAGATGCACATGTACACGAACACGGCGCACACGAGGCAGAAGCTGCCCCAGATGAAGAAGACCTTGGACTGCAGGTTCGCGTTGCCCGGCCCGGCGTTGACCATGTACGGCGTCGCGTAGGCGATGGCCCAGTTGAGCAGCCAGTTGGTCGCCGTCGTGATCGACAGGCACCGCGCGCGCGCCTTGAGCGGGAACAGCTCACCCGTCACAACCCAGGCGACGGGGCCCCACGTGCTGGCGAAGAAGAAGATGTAGACGCAGACAAAGGCGATGAGCACCTTGTTGGCCACGACCGACGAGGTCGTCGTGCCGACGATGGCGACGATGTACTGGCACACAAACATGCCCACGGCGCCGAAGAGCAGCAGCGGCCGCCGTCCCCACTTCTCGACCATCCAGAGGCCGGGGAAGGTGGAGATGACGTTGACGATGTTGGTGATCAGGGTGATGACAAAGGAGTTCTTGATGCCGGAGTTCTGGAAGTACGAGGTACCGTAGTAGACTGGACTCGAGTCAGTAGACGTTTCGTCGATGAATGAGAACAGGAAACAGGCAACTCACAGATGAAGTTGACACCGGCCAGTTGCTGCAGGGCCTGCACGGCACATCCAGTCGCCAGACGCTTTCCAAGAGTGCCGCGAAGGATCTCGGAGAAGGACGCCTGACCAAGGCTGAGCTCATACTCATGGTTGGCCTGGATCTCCGCCAGCTCCTCAACCAGAGCGGGATGGTTAATATCAAGGCGGCGGAGTCGGGCGAGAGACTTCGTTGCGGCCTCCATCTTACCGCGCTTGATCAAGTAGCGGGGCGTTTCTGGGAGGATAAGCATTCCAACGACAAGGATGATGGCCCAGGCAAATTGGACCGCAACCGGGATCCGGTAGGAGCCGGAATCATTGCGATCCTTGGTGGCATTGTCGACGATGGAAGCCAGGAGCAGGCCAATCGTGATCGCCAGCTGATAGCAGCCGACGATGGCACCTCGGATCCATTTGGGCGCGGTCTCTGACTGATAGAGAGGAACTACCAAAAAGTCAGCGGCTGAGCCAAGCTTTCCTGACAAAAAAAAACCACATACCTGTAGCAGACAGCAGACCAACACCGAGTCCGGCGAAGAATCTGCCGGCAACGAACAACGGGATCGCAGTAGCAGCCGTCTGGAGGACGACGCCGAAGCAGAAGACAAAGGAATCCAGGATCATGGCAATCCGACGACCGAAGAAATCAGCAATGGCACCGGCCGCCAACGCTCCGAAGAAGGTTCCAGCCGACAGAAGCGACACGATCATCGACGACTGGGCGGAGGTTACATCTGGCTGGCCATCTTTCGGATTGATGTAGCCAGTCGAAAAGGTGTCCCGCCAGTATTTCATGGCGAGGATACCGCCAATAGTACCAGTGTCATATCTGCATATGATCAGTCACCGCCCAGCACCTATCAACAGAGACCTATTTTATCATAAGAACATACCCGAACAAGACACCTCCGAAAGCAACAAACATGCCAATCATGATGGCAGGGGCCGCAGAGCCCGCTGTATCATCTGGCTTCTTGAACATGAACCCCATGATGGCAATTAGGGTTTATGCCAGAAGATAAAAGAAAAAAAGACGGGTGCTATTGACTACAAGAATGGAGCCAGCCGCTGGTCCTTCAACGGGCTGCAACGGACCTCAAACGGGCTTCCAGGGACAAGCGGGAAACAAGAGGTGAAAGGGATGAAGGACGACAGGTGGGAAGGCATCGACAAAGATCCGGGGTCCGCAGAGGGCTTTTGTACTTTCCCGGACCCGGACCCCTGGGACTCGCACAGCGGGGGGCGGACAACCGGGGGAATTGAAGGAGCGTGTTTTCCCCATCTGGATCTGCTGTGCCCAGTTCCAACCATACTGCTAAGGGCTTGGGGAGCGGAGAGTCTCCATGGGCCCCCGACCATCATGACCATGGAGAGGCACGCGGACTGGAGACGAATCAAAGTTTTCAGTGGCTAAGGCTAGCGAGGTGGCCACAGGCCCGTAAGCATGAAGCTGAATTTCTGGAGTGGCCAAGCTCTGGCCGGGTTAGGCTGTTTCTGGAGGCTCCTCCGTACTCCAGTCCCCGTACGACGTAGGCGTTTGGAGTCGTCGTCGTACAGAGTAGTACAGCCAGTAGAACCGCTCGCCGGTGGATCCGAACCACCGGCGGCGGTGGACTCTGGCATGCCCGACTCATCCAGTCTTCTGGAAGCTGCCCTTGGCTGATTCGACGGGAAGGAGAAACCTGTCAGCGCACGTACGTCGCCTGATGTCGCCTCAAACAAAACGTTCTGGATGAACCGAGGAACTTCGACGCGCCTTCCGCCGGGGACAAGACTGCCATTCTTGGGAGTTGCCACCAGGAACAGGTCGCAAAAAAAGCATCATGTTCAGTGACGCACGCAGAACGGCGGACTGGTCTAGTCCATTCTCGAAACTTGGATCTATCATGCTCGTCGACATGTCGGCAACCAGACTCGGGAGGCCAAGACTGTCCAGCAGCACAGGGCAAGCGACTGTGATCGGGTGATCCGTCACTGATTACTGAAGCTGGTGCCATCAAGCGTCGCTACCATCTCGAGACCGAATCCGGAGGGATTGACGGGCGTATTTTACTCCGTCTGTGCATGTTGGCCTCAGAGACGTTCATCCGTCTGCAGGTCAGAACGATAACAGACACCTGGGCGTCTGCCATGATCCGTCACCCCCATCACTCCGCACTCTTCATCCTGCACAGAGGGTCACCGTCGCGAGAAGAAGCCGCCTGGAGGCTGGAGCGTCCTCCCCTTTGCACCAGCTCCGCCAGACGAGCAGGACGAAGCCCAGCAGACTTTGCCGCTACTCGCTAGCACCGAAGCCCGTCTCGTCTGAAACGGCATCGGGCGCCGTTTCTGACGTCATCTTTGCAGGGCGGGCCGAGCGAGGGAGATGAGCATCGGCCGCCGATCCCTCGCTTCGCTATCAGTATCTCGCAGCTTACGGTAGGAACTCGACCAAGATCACAACGCTCGTGTGTTGCTCCCCACGGGACGCTGCCTGGGGGATTTGGTGCCCAGTCCTCAGGGACCAGCCCCGACGCCGCAGGGAGCAGTGACGCAGGTAGCAGCGGTCGGCTCCTGCGCGCTGAGGAAACCGACCGAGGCCGCTCGGCGCGAGGCCAGCGCTGCGGTGGACCCGAGCCCCCGTCGGCCGTGGGTCCGAATCCCGGCCAGGCCGCCAGGGGGCCGGCCAGTCCGTCACTCGCACACAGCGACTGCAGGGAGGCTCCATGTCCAGCGCTGGAGAAGGCATACCGCGAGATCAAGACGGTCATCGTGCAGGCAAAGCCCCTGGAGAGGATAGATGGTGAGGACTCGACGCATGTAAGCAGAGAGGCTCTTGCCGGCCGCCGGCGCTGTCTGGTCCCGTGGGCCCGATTGGGCGCCGGGCCCGAGATTTACCCGCGCCGGCCGCTAGCGCCGTGTCCGCATTCCCCTTCGGGCATCCCCCATGGGTCTCCATGTCCCAGTTCGAACAACAGCACAGAGGGAGCTCATTCAGCTCAGTGCTCGTGAGGATTATTTGTCATCTTCAGCCCTACACGGACTGCTCTGCTCCGATGCTGTTCACCTGTCTTCCCCAGCTGGTACCGCGCGGAGTGATCCCCGCGGAGACTCGTAGTATCAGACCTGACAAAAGATGGAGTACATATGGAGTACCCCGTCTGCACCCCGGCGACGGTTTCAAAGGCGTTCAAAAGACGTCAGCCAAGGCAGGCAGGCACGAGCGTCGCCAACAGCCTGCATCTCGTCCTCGTGACCTCTGGAATCGAGGCCCTTGCCCGTTTCATGATATCCCCACACCGTTCTAGATTCGAGGGATCAGAAGGCGGCTCTGGACCCGTGGCTGCCACTTCCGTGTGTAATAATAATAATAATATAAGGTCTTCTGGGCTGCACGTCTGGACCATGGAAAAGGAGTCCCGCGGAAAGAGTCGTCTTTCTCAACTCTCCTTCTTTTCCCCTTGTCTATCTACCAAAAGTAAGGTAATAATAGAAGAAAACCGACTGGCTAGTCGGCACAACTATGTCCAAGAAAGAAAAAAAATCTCACCAAAAATCACAAAAACAGAAGAAGTGGGGAAAAAAATAAAAGATCGGAAAATATCAAAGAAAAAAATATCAAAATAGAAAAATATCAGAAGAAAAAGACGTCAGAATATCAGAAGGAATATCAAAAAAGTCACACAGGTCCAAAACCCCCCAGGTTCTACGCACTGCATAGCTTTCTTGGATCGATGGATTTGCGGAAGAATCCAATGGAAGAAATGGGAAGAGAAAGGCATCACTGGCAGTCGGGATTCCATGAATCGCTGACGCCTCCCGTCTTGCCCTGCGTGGGCTCCTTATGGAACTGCCACGCCCCGTGCTTCGGGAACAGATGCTCCTGTCCGCTCGACAGGGGCTCGACGTCCCGGGAGGCCACGAAGATCTCGAGATCTCCCCTTTCCACAATCTCCTGCGTGTCGACCGGTTGTCCCGTCACGTCGGTGACGCGCCACTGCAGGTTGTCCTTCAGCAGCGGGATGACAAACGCCGATTCCAGGCTCCCGAGGATGCCCGAGGACATGGCGTTGCCCAGGACGGGAGACAGCGAGACCTGGCCGTAGGACGTCCGCGAGGGCGCGTCGGGCGAGGACCCGGCGAAGACGCCGTAGGTGCCGATCAGGTTGGGAGCGTAGCCCCAGGTCGAAACGTCCTCGGGCGGGTTGCCGTAGAAGAAGTGGATCTGGAAGGTGTTCCCCAGGGCATGCTTGTCGACCTTGATGTTGATCACCCACTGCTTGTTCAGGTTGTTGATCCCAAGTTCAAAGAACTTCTCCAGCGTGTCACGGATGTCACCCAGGAGACCACCCAGAAGACCAGGTCTCGTGGAATTAGTGTATTTGTATGTCTGGAGAGATCGCCGGCTCGCGCGAGTCGGTGGATTGTATAGCTCGTTGACTTTGGTCCGTACATTGTTCGCCAGGGTTTCGGCATCCACACCCCAGTCGATGATCTCTGGGTACGTATATCCAAACTCCCGAGTTGAACGGGCGGTTGACGCGGTCCAAAAGTTGTTAGCATCGGCGTGGAACGGTAACAACGCTAGAAGTCGAAGCATTAGCAACTGCCTTGAACCGTGGTATAGCAAGACCATCCCACATACGTGTATCCACTGTATCGATCGTCCCGGGGGCCTCCACGAATGTTCCGTCTAGATTTGGTTCCGGTTGAACATAAGAGTCAGGGTGTATCGCCTGCCAGATTGCAAACAGTCGGTCGACATTGCTTCGCAACAGTCAGCCACCCAGCCAAACTCTTCGGAGTTTTATTCATATAAACTTACCAGTGGTGCAGCCAGAAGATCGGATCAAAGGCCGACCAGGGGATGTAAGTCATATGACCGCCATTCCCAGTCAACGCATGGACGGTGCCATGAATGCTCTCCAGGTTGTTGTAGTTACGGCCACGGTCGCGTAACGATTGCGTGGAGAAGACCGTGTAGTTTGTCTCGCTACTCAAGAGCTGATACGTGTTGGAACGGAGACTGCAAGCAGCTGTCAGCCGGATGTGCCCTTCACAAGTCAGCATCTTCGGGTTTCGTACTATGCGCCATTGGATGCCATCAGCTGCTGGACAACATCATTCTGACTCTGACCATTCGAGTTTGGCGAACGAACGGTGGTGTTATACTTGGCAAGCTGCAAAAGTCTGTTAGCAGGTTTTACAAGTGGTCGAAGTCGAAATGTGAACCCCAGTATTAAAAACGGGTGATATGATGAATATACTCACCGGATCGTTTGTGGGAATGTCTGTACCGAGAGGCAAAGGATGGAATTTATAGCTGTAAAGCGGGTTATCAACAAGTTTCGGGCCGGTCGGTGTTGTGATGTTGATCTGCGGGGTGACCAGAGAAGATGGCAAGGAAGGATCGCTGGCCCAATCCCAGTATGGGATTCTCAAGCTCGAGGCAGCAGATTTGTAAGTATTAACAGTGTCATTGGGGTAACGCGCCGCGATATCTTGTGCCCTTTCCCAGATTATTTGCTACATGTGGTTCGTCAGTCAGCTAACGTTGTCCGAGTAGAACTATCATTGTATGTGGAAAATACCTCAAACAGAGCCAGATAAGGCCGATGCCAAGGAAGAAAGAGGACCGAGTCATGGGTACAATAGCCAGTTTGCCTGGTACCCTCGACACCATCCCAGGCTCTGAATGGATATCCGTGAATACCTGCTCGAGATGCTTAGCACGCAGGACAAGGCGACATTATTATTCGATGACTGCAGCTCGTCGGAAAGCCATACCGCAGACTTCATACCAGGACGTTAACTTGGATTGGTCTTCGGCCTGGAACTGTTGGAGAGCCTGGATGTATAAGTCGAAGGCAGGTCCGGACTTCTCGAAATCCTTGAGGTTCAAGCGAAAAGGACGTTCGCCCGTCAAATAGTTAACACTGGCATTAACGCCTATGACTGGCTCCACGGCCAAGCTGACACTGGGCAACAAGCCTAGAAGGCCGACCCAAGAGGGTAGTAGCCGTTTGAACCGGGCCATCGGGAATCAGAGAAACTTCGATGAGACCCTGGTGGCGATAGACTCGAATGTCCTTTTGACGGAGGTGAAAATCCGAGTCCGAGACGAATGCACACACGCACACGCCTAGCAATGCAAAAGCATCCCGAGGATAGATAGAAGAAGGTAGGGAAAGGCCTTCGGAGTTGCGTTTTCTCTCGAAGTTTAATAAAATGATATATGGGATGATATATCTGTGGCCTGGTGGTCCCTGAGGACTGTATCTGAGACACCAATCTTAAATCCCGAAGATATAAGGGCCAGGGAGCGCCGAGCGATCCGCAGGATGACCCCTAAGCAGATGAGTACGGAGTACTTGCATACAGCGTAGCGCCGTGGATCCCCCCATATGGCCTGAGCCGCTGAGCGCCGCACCGTGCGCTGGGGGTTGATAAAAATAATACCACGACTGAGATCGACAAAGGGGAACATGGTCCCTGGATGGCCCAGGAGAAGAGTGCTGGAGAGAGTCTAAACGCCTAAGCCCCACATCAAGACATGTGCAGGATATGGTTCTCCATGTCTACTTGAAGACAGAAAAAAAATGATATATCGTCCGCTCTCACTGCTGGGCAGTGGGATAGCATGTCTGAACGAACAATTGGGGTTGCTGCCAAATGCATGCAATCATTCTCTTGGATCGTAAGTCTTTCTGAAACGTCCTGTCTCGTGCAAGATACGCAAAGAAAACATCTCTGGTCCAGGATCGAATTCGATTGCTGGCGAGTGCGGACCGAGGCTGCGGCTGGACTGACACGCCCGTCCCCGGCCGTCGTGGATCAGAGGCTCTGATCTCTGCCACAGGCAGCCTCCAGTTTTGAGTTGTCCCAGCGGTTCATCAGCGGGTCGGTTATCCGAGCGACCATTCACGAGTTGTGTTCTGAAAATATCACCACGACGCGGGAGATCAGCGCCAGTTACAGAATAGAGCACCCCGTATTTTTCTCCGTCAATAGAGCGATGAGGTCCGACTGTACAGGAGGCACATTGCCATGTCGGGTCCAGATAGATGTCTGGCAGCCAGGGCTGAACAGGTACTCTGTACGACATACGGAGTCCGGATGCACAGCACAGCCGACAGGCCACCAACTCCGCAAAGAGCTCGAAGACATGAAACGCTGAGCAGGGGACTAGCTTTCGCGAGGCTGTGATTCGTGAAACAGAGCCGCCCGGGCGGACCCGCGCAGGTTGTCTGTGAGGCTCCACCGACGCAGGGCACGAATTTGAAATCCAGCGTGTTGCCGGATACGGATACTGGGCAATTAGGGCTTCCTGCGTACGGGGTAGAACCATCGAACCTAAAGGAAACAAGACTCACATTTTCAACACTTGCCAGGATAAGATCATCACGATCCCCGCTGGGCACGGGGGCCGAGGGAGGGAGGAGAGTGTGGGAAATTGAATCGGGAAAAGGAGACGAGAAGGGGACTCGTGCCCTTCCCGATCAGGCAACCTCGTGCAGGTGGCGGCGACGCTTTTCCGAGCCGGGCACAGCCGGACGCAGGGACAGCCGTGTCGATCAGCCCGGTGGCATCATTAGTGTTGCATCTGCGAGTGCACGACAGGACACAAGTTGGAAAAGAGAGGCCTTGAATGAATTACTATCAGACAGGAGACGGACATGGCTGGTCTAGAATCTCTCCTCCCAATCGGACAGGAAATCCCGTCACCCAACCCCTTTGGTCCGATGTTCGATTGGGCTTCGAAGAACACCCCTAACACGACCCCCCATACGCCGCACAGGAGAAGCAGGATCTGCGCGGGGCAGAAGCAGAGAGGTTCATTTCGTCTTTGGAACAAAAACTCCCTAATTGGTGAAGCTGAGAGCACGGCCCGGGCCGGACGCTCCAAGCATATATATATATATATAAAATCTTCCTAAGCAAATCTAGGTGGCCCACCTCTCGTCCTTTTTATTCCTTGGCTTACGATGAGGGCAGGAAGATACGGAGGACTGGGAACTTCGTTTTAGGCAGCTAAGTCCAATTCATGGAGAACTTCGTAGTAAAATTAATTGCAAGCAGATAAATATAATACACGCAACAATGCCTGTGCCAGTGTCATCGCCATCCAGACCGCACCTCAGTAGAAACAGTCACGAGCTGAGCATTCCGATACCCGCTGCTGACCCATCCCCATTTTCATCCTTCCATCTGATCTGATAGGAAAAAAAAAGGAAGAGTGCTTCTCAAATGTACCACTAGGAAGTCCAGTGTAAAAGCCAAGGTGCAGTCTTTTTATGTGTACAAGCACAGGTCACATGAAAGACCTGTTATGAAAACGGTCCGACCAAAGAGAAATCAGGGGAAGCAATGAGCCATACGGGGACATGACGGGATCATCTGCAGAGTACTACTAATAATTCAGTTCCCCGCCCCCGGGTCCTCCCACGGCATCCAGGTCCTCGTAGCTCTTCAAGCTACGACCTTGCACTGCTTCACGCGGGCCCATGGCCTGTTGCGGGCCGCCAGCACCCATGGCGTCTGGAAAGCCGCCGGCGCCAACGAACCCTGCGGCCGGGTGGCCTGGCGGAAGATAGCCCACGTTCGGGTTTGGAGGCAGACGTCCGCCGGGTCCGAACACACCGGACATACCACGGACAGGGCTGAGACGACCGCTGCCCATGCCGGCACCAGGGCCGTAGCGACTGCCACGACGGTCGTATGGTCCTGGACGGTTGGTGTATCTGCCACCGCCTCTGCGCATGACGCCGGGCTGGTGAAGTGCCGAAGGGTCGCCGGGGACAAGCCCGTTGGCGTTCCACGCGCCTGGTTGGTTGACTCCCATGAACCCAGGGAAGCCCGCAGAGGGAAGACCTTGGAAACCCCCGGCCATGGCGCCGTTAGCACCGAAATAGGACATATTGGCCAGGTTGAACCCCCGAGGAGTTCCCGCCTGCATATGGCCGGATGGGACAGGGAAATGTCCATTGCTACTTGCGTCCGACCGGGACGGGGCAATGTGCGCGGGATCCAGAACGTATGCGTTCACAAGATTAAGCTATTTCATTGTCAGTCAGTACCAAGTATAGGGGAACTATACATAGACGGGTCAACCTACGTCGTTCTTGATGTTTTCAAACCACTCCGTGTGGCGTTTCTCCACGTGCTTCCGCCAATAATGCTCGGCCTTGAACAACTTCGTACATTCCGGCACCTTGCACCGGAACTTGGCCTCGTCCTCCTGCTTCACATACTTGGAGAGCTCTTCCTCAAGCGCTTCCTCGACCGGTTTTCCGCCCAGCTTTCTGATGTCGACGTTCTCCGGCTCTAGGATCTGGAACAGCTTGTCTTCGAACGTCTTCACCCAGTTGAACGCGCGCTGGAGCTGCTGCTCCGCCTTTGATAGCCGCTGTGGCCGCTTCTCCTCCGCCGGCGGTGAGCCACCCTCTCCCTCCTCGCTTGGTTCCTTCTTCTTGACAGGGAATGGCTGCCCGAGGGCGCTGGCCTTGGCTACGGCTTTCGCCTGGCTGCTCAGGCCGGCCCGCGGGCGGCGTAGGTGGCCACCGGGACACTTGCGGACAAGCTCGTGGACGGAATCACTCTCGAAGACGCAGAAGAAGCAGAAGTTGTACACGCGGCGCAGGTACTCGACCATCAGGTCCAATTTCTTCTTCTTGACCAAGAGATCCTCATCATCGACCTCATCGTCATCCCATCCTTCCTGTTCTTCGCCCTCCTCCCCTTCATCCTCTTCGAGACCGTCATCGGAAGCGAACTCATTCTTCCTCTTCTTGACCCTGACTGGGCCCGTCACAGGAGGCTGCAACCACCCTTTGCCCCGGAGATCTTCCACCCGCTCCTCGATCTTGGCATAACCGTCGGCGTCTCCACCCATTTCAGCATCGTACTTCGCGACAACACGCCGGGCCAGCTCGAGGTCACGTTCGATGCGTTCGGGGGCGGAGAAGAGATCCCACAGTGCCTTTTTGCGAGGCTGGGACGGCGGAACGTGAACGCCAACATGGCAGACAAAGTCCCCATGGACAGGATCGTGAATAGTCTTGTCGTTGATCGCTTCCAGAGCCTTCTCAGCGGTGGAAGTGCCGCGGGTCCCATTTGCGGCAGTTTCGGTGTCGGCTTGTTCGCCCTCTTCATCCCTCCCGTCTCCTCTCTCGACCACGGCCGGCGACTCTGCAGCAGGATGGAGCATGATCCAACCCATACGATGGAACTTCTTGGCAGGGTTAGGGTCACTCAGGCTCAACCATTTGAACCCGCCATCCCCCTCACCAAGGTGTTGCTTGCAGAACTCCTCGATCTTTTCTCGGCTCACATTCGGCGCCAGAGTCTTGATGAGCAACGCAGGCTGCGCCAACGCTTCATCGCGCAATTCGGCACCTCGAGCAGGAAGAAGGTCGAGAACGCCCTGAGTCTCGCCAACTGCAGTCGCCTCTCCCTCTTCCTTCTCGATCACGCCACCGGCACCGTCGCTCTCGCTCTTGTAGATGCCCTCGAGAGTGAACTCGTCAAACACTCCAGCATCGATATCACGTACCCACTGTTCGTATGCGCCACGGCGGAATTCCATCAGACGGCGGCGCAGAGGATCCCTGACCTCGGGAACGTAGCGCTCCTTGAACCACTCCTCACCGCGATGCTGCTGGACAAAGGCTCTAGCCATCTTGATCTGCAGCTCTATCTTGTACGCGTCATAGGCGGCCTGGATAAGCCCTCTCTCCCTCTCCCGGTCTTCACGGGCCTCGCGCTCTCCCTTGACGCGGTCTGAAGGGCGACGACCGCCGTGTTTGGCCCGCTCCTTCTCCTCTTTGATCATCTGCTCAGCTCTCCACCACTCGGCGAACCAATTGAAGCCAACCTGGAAGTCGAGCGTCAGAGGGTTTGGAAGGGGATTCGTCGGAATGGGTCTTTTGCCGGAATCCTGCCCCGGGACATAGCGGTCGATATTCGCCACGTTTGGAGAGGGCAACCGGCGGCGTTCCTCACGCTCTCTAGATGCATAGTCGCGCGAAGAACCATAGTAGTCGTCTCGGGAGGATCGGGAGCGGTCGGGAGGCTCATAGCGGTCGATCATAACCGGGGAACGCGAGCGGCCACGTCCACGGCGACGATCCTGCGAGGCTGCACGCAATTCGGTTAGCAACGATGGCTGGAAATTTATTTGCGATCTTACCTGGAGATCTGCGCCGATACGAATCAATGGGCGGCCTGGACGAGTAAGAGTCGCCATCGCGGCTCCGCCCCGGAGACGCATAGCCGTCATACGAGTCCATCATGACGATGACAGCACGGCACTTGTCGAGTGAGGAGACAAGCCGTTTCCCTTAGCGAACGGGTGGCCTGGCAAGGCGGTTGAACGGATATCGTCTCAGGTCGCCACCAGACGGGACGCTTCGCTACGTGGCTGCGGGTGGAAAAGGACGGTCGTGACCCGTCCCCTTCGAGGCGCTTGAGATCGTAAACGTGAGCTAAGAGCCGACATTGCGAATGTTAGATCAAGTCTTCAAAAGGTGGAAGTGGTTGGTGCTTGAACGTCAACAATGGGGAAAACGAAGGACGAGGGCTGTTCCAAAAAGAGAACGAGATGAGGCTGGTGTCCGCTAGAAGGCGGCCCAAAGAAATGAACGAGGTTGTGGATAAGCTCCACCAAACCACAGGAGTGGTTCCGGTGATGCGAGGCAAGGAGGGAGCACGCTCGCAGGAGCGGTTTGATCGTGCAGAGGAGGAAAGATGCGCAGCAATGACGAAGTAGATTGACGGACGCTGAGGCGGAACGATGAAAAGATAACGCGTCGGGGAACAAAAGAATAATATAGAAAAGACTAGGTCCAAAAAAGTTATAATAGAGGCGGGGGGCTGGCTTTGAGATGCAAGAAGACGGGGCAGGGAAGGTTCGTGAGAGACAAGGGCGGCAACTGAGGGTAGAAGAGAAGAGGTGAGGCAGGCAACCTACAAGAAGCCCAGACAAGAATGGAGAAGTGACAAGATGTGAGCGGTCCCCGAGCACGTCGATCTGCTGTCCAGACGAACGTGGAGTTGAACCCGGGGAGGGTCTAGCCGATGGTGGAGGGGAGATTGGACGGAGGAGAGAAGGGAGAGATCGAGGTTGACGATGCGCGCCGGCTGGCGATGGAGACGGCGGACCGGGTGGAGCGCGCCGCTAGTCCCAAGCCGGCATGCCTGACAGGCCAAAGTTTTGAACCGCGACGACAGCAACAGAGGCAGAGAAGAAGCCAGCAGACAGGTGGGAGAGGCGATGCGGAAGAAGATGGCACGCAGTCGATGAAAAAAAAAAAAAAGTTCTCTTACCTTTGCTCCCCGAAGATTCGCACCTCTACGGATCTCAGTTCAATCCAACCCCACCAAAGTCTTGCCGATGATTGCTCATCATCAACCAGGCTTGCAACTGCAGTTGAGCCTGATGACTCTGTCGACACCTGGAGATGAAAGAGATCATCTCAGATGGGGTCCAACTGCTGTCTTATAGCTGTATCTCGACCCCGCGTCCAATTCACGTTCATCGACTTCACCGCATAGTGATAGCAGCCCAGCGGCTTCCACTTCCAACGCCATGATTAGATTCACGCCATCGGCTCTTCTTCACCATCTCCATCATCGCTACAGCTTATTCATGGAAGAAAATAAAAGGTACTCTACAAGGTACGAGGATGACTGCGAACAGAATCCTTCCGTCCATATGTTGTGATATTTGTACAGTACATGTATGTACCTGCTATCGGGGGAATCATCCTGTCCATTTCACATTCAAGGGCGGTCCAAACCAGTAACGTTCAGAAATTGAAGAGCTCATGACAAGTCATCGAAAATGAAATCACAAGTATGGCCGATCCCTGGCAGTGGCAAACGGCAATGTGTTTTTTTCTTCGCAGACTCTCTGCCAGCCAGGGAGCCGAGGATACCCAGAAGAAAGAAATAAAGAGATACATACACACATACAAACAAGGTGCATCGACCTGAATGGAAGAAAAGAAATATTCGTCAGCAGTTAAAAGCGAGCGTCTGAAGATAAATACATCACGGGTATCCCCAACCCAGACCACAAAGCCAGCCGACTAATGATGCTATAGAGAAAAAACAATCATCATGACCCAAAAAGCATAACCAAAGACATAATAACAAATCCCTCACACTTGCGTTCAATGACAACTCAGATTCCCAATATTCTAGGCTCTGAAGTCTGCCATATCGCTCTCCCAGTCATTGCTCAATTTTTTTTTACCAGTGATGGACACAATTCTCTAATTTGCCAACCCAATCCGAAAAATACGATGACAAAACTGAAAACAAGGATTCAGGGACCAAATGTTACGCTGTCCTCGATGTTCTGTGCTGTTGATGAATGGACGGACGCAACACACCAATCGAGAGCGCGAAAACCTCCACGTGGGGAAGTAGGCAAATCCCAACATGAATAAGATCACAGTAATGCGACTGTCTGTTGCAGTTTCTCGCTTCCTCTCTCGAGATAGATTCACCTTTAACGTGCCCTTGCGGACCACCGCTATCGAGATTCATGAATAGAAAGACGAGGTGAACAGGCAGAAGTTGTCTGAGGGTTATAGGCATACTGCATTTTTGCGCTTGCGTTGCGTCTGTCAAGACTGGTCGCATTATCGTGCCTGACCCCAGAGGGTCAAAAGGCATCTCTCGGACTCAGCCTCCCGACCTGCCGGAATCAATCATGTCAGGTGGCTGGTTCACCTGCGTGGAGAAGTTCGCGCACTCGTCAAGCCACCATTCCGCAACCGGTTGAACCGTTCTGCTCTTTGCAGAATTGCTTCAGCGGGTAGCAAAGCGGAGGCTCGCCTGAGAACGGATATGGAGATGAGGAAATCGTGTCATAAGATGCAATGCGCAAAAAAAAAAAACCATGAGGAATGAGAATGGGGAGCGTAAAAATAACACAAATCATGCCTCCCAGTAGAACAATGTAAACGAACATGACATCAAGAATGTAGCAGATGAAGGTCGGCCAAAGGACGACTCAGCGTAATAGAGCAGGAGAAATGACAATGCATCCATCGTTTGCTAGAACAATACCAGACATCCATTCATGACTGCAAATACCGAGAGGAGAGAGCGAGAGTAAGAAACGATGCCAGTCCGAGACGGAAGATCAAGGCTCGGCCCGGATCATGTTTCTGATGTCCTTCATCCATCTTCGTCCGAAGGCTCTGCCGACTCAACCTCGCTCGGTTCAGCGCTTGTGCTTGTCCTTGGAGGAGCAGCCTTGGCTTTCTTTGCAGACGTCTCGTTCTCGTCATCAAGCGCGTCAGACTTCCGCTTCTGCGCTGTTGAGTTGTTCTCAGCGGCCGTTGTGGTCGAGTCATTGTTTGCATTCTCCTGTCCTGCCGCAGCGGCAGCTTCTTGTTGTTCTTGTTGCTGTTGTTGTTGTTGCTGCTGCTGCTTTTGTTGTTCTTCATTCTTTTTCCTTTCCATAGCAGCAACTTCTTCTGCCGTCAAGAATCGACCACCAGGACCGCGAGGTCGCCTCATGGCATGGTTGTGTCGCGATTCATGCAGGTACGGCTTTCGGCCCTTGGACGTCAGTCTCAGCTGTTCCTCCAACTTCTGTCGCGCAACTCTTCGCTTCAAGATACGATGAAATTGTTTAGCGTTGACGTAGAGCGGCGCTTCCTCTTGGGGACCCGCAACCACATCTGGCGAAGGCTGGCTCTGCTGCACAGGCGGCTGCGGTGGCGGCGGCATCGACGGAGGTACTGGCGGTCGACCGACATGGTTCATGACAGGCTGTGCACTCGGGACGTGTGGGCTGCTCACATGGCTCATGCGACGCTGTTGCTGCAACTGCGCGTTCTGCGTCATCGGCACTTGAGAGGGCAAGGGGGGCATCTGTCCGGACACCTGAGGAGGTGATCGAGGATTCCGCTCATTCTTGACCTGAACGCCAGCCATCCGCGGCGATCCGCGAGGTCCTTGAGCCATCTGTCCGGCCATCGAGTCCTGGTGAAGAGGGTAGAACTGCCCCGAGGCTGCAGCGGTGGCCATGGCGGCCGCCTGGGTAGGCGATATCCCGTACGTCTGCGGCATGGCCGCGGTAACCCCATACGGTTGGGGGAAGTTCATCTGTTGGTGTACCGCACCCGGCGCATTTTGTTGCTGATAATGGCTTTGTGAAGGGAGTATAGGAGACGCCTGGTGATTCGGATGCCCTTGCTGCATGTGTGTCTGTGGGTTCGTGGGCGATGTCATGGAGCCGACGGGAGCTCCTGCGTTTGGCGGTGCGGTCTGGTAAGGGGCGGGCATATGTGAAGCGCCGTGTGGATGTTGACCGTGAGCCTGCTGATACTGCGGAGGGTATTCCATAATGAGGTTGCGGTGGTGGTGACGGCGCTTCCCGTCACACTACGGCTTGCACCGCGGTATATGATGAAGCAGGAAACCACAGGCACCAATCAGTTAGACGGAGTTATGACTGCGCGCAAATCGACAAGTGACGGCCGGCAATTAAGTCAAATGTACCCCTGGAACGGACAGGAAGTCGCTGTTGTTTTTCCCAGGAGCACCGTGTAATAGCGGGTTTTCGCGGCGGGTATGGCTTCAGAGAGGTTGGCCTTTGCGAATGTTGATTCGACAAGCTAAATACGAAGGTCTGCAGCGTCCAGAAATCGCATCAGCACCTAGCGCAGCACCGATCGGTCACTGGGTCTTGGTGGGGCCCGGGAAAAGCGCAGAGGGCAGCGGAGGGGCATCGAGCGCTTACCTTTCCTCTCGTCAATACAGTGTTCCTCGGCCTTGCGTAACAGGATGTTCTTCAAGTACAGAAATCGTGCTTCTGTTTGCCGGGCTTGCTTTGAACTCCGTCGCGGACGTTCTGGGTCTTTGTGCGATCTTTACGCACGCTGCCGGGTGAGACGTGGTTGGGCTCTGATGCAGCGGACCGGGGTGCGCTCGACGGAAGCCGTACTTGATGCGTTGTCAAACGGAGCGTGATATCGATGACCTGATGGTGGCGCAGGGATTGTCTATTGCCAGTGCAGGGCAAAGGACGGGGAGACGGAGCTACGCAATCTATTTCCACCGGCGCTAGGTGGGCTATCTGGGTTTCCTTTTTCCGTCCCAGCTGGTGCTATCCAGATTCGTCCGTCTCAGGTAAGAGAGATATGAGGCGGTGCCAGCGTCTCGCGCCCCAACAAGCTATGTCAGCCGGGCCAGAGGGGGTTGGAAGCGGGATGAGCCGGGTGCCTTGAGGTCAGAATACGCCTAGAATGGCTTGCGACGGCTGTTCTACTCCAGAGATCGTTAGTGGGTTTCTGCGAACAGCAGGACTTACTCTTGCGCTGTCAAGTGGGCAAGGCAGTCGGGATGGTGGGGGGGTTCATGCCGGGTGAGTCTGGCAAGGAAGGATGTATGCGTTGGCAAATGCGGGAGCTTCATGCAGCCAAAAAACATACCTCTGGGTCAGCTCCGCGCATCCAGTGCACCCTGCCAGGAGATCCTTCTTTTTCTTGTTCCACGCGCGCAAGGATCCTCTTGAGCGATTCTTCTCCCTTGCGCGCAAATTGCGTATATGGAGAATATGCGCCAGCAACCCAAAAGAGGGATCGGGACGAGGCTTGGTGATGGAGGGGCTGACGCGCCGGTGTCGCGCGGGGTGGAAAGCACGACAGTGCCAGGTATGCAGATGCGACAGCAGTTGGCGACGTCACAAAGGAGTGACTCCAGACAGTGAACTTCTCCTGTACCGCTGCGTGTATGCGACGTTAGTCCCTGGCAGTAAATTTCGGGTAAGTGGCGGTGGTGGACGTGTTGTGAGGATGAGGGGAGTACAGTCGCGTCTGCGGGCCGCAACAACAGCCCGAGGCCTTGGGGCGGTCGTCGCGGTCTTCGGGAGTTGCCTGAACGGGCTTGACAGCTATTCTCCGCAGGACCTGGGGGCGTCCCGATCCAGCACGAGAAGGGGCAGGCAGGGCGATGAGATGATTTGACCAGAGGTCTGGGGGGGCAGGACAGTGGTGGGAGAAGCTGAGAGTCACGGGAGGGGGGG